>OBJA01000143.1_pt1 | contig 71726 bp, 69 predicted proteins | sample 1519751 | NCBI WGS metagenome assembly OBJA01 (sample SAMEA3881238, study PRJEB22517) | soil metagenome | biome: lake sediment; feature: soda lake sediment; material: sediment, water from around vicinity | place: India | collected 2013-12-23 | depth 3 m | reverse complement strand
CTTGGAATGAACGAAACGCAGGCCTCCATTCTGCTTGAACGTCAACTGCAGGAGCTGAAAGTCGATCTTGTCCGGGTCACATCTCTTCAGGAGTGCAAAAGCCGGTTGGAGCTTTTGCAACGGCAGGGGGAAAGATGCGATCTCCTTCTGCTGACCCGGGACTGGTACCTTCAGCTTATCCGGCAAAGCAGGGTGATGGATGTCGCCGAGGAACTTGCTGTGATCTGCCCGGATTCGGCAACCGAACTGTCACTGCCTCCAGGAAGAATGCATCTCTATCAGCCGATAACCTGGAAACGACTTAGAGAACTGCTGACGCGCCGGCGACCACAAAAAAAACAAATGCTGCAGTACAAAAGTGGCAACCCCACGACATATGAAGTTTGTTCGGCAGCGCGGGAACGGGTTGTCTTTGTTGGTCGTCACGCAGCACAACGGCAACTGTTGCGTCTGGCTCTGACTGCTTGTCAGGTTGATCTTGATTGTGTTGATACCCTTGAAGAAGGTATGGCCTTAAGTCGCAGCAGTGATGTGGTGTTGCTGATTCTTGATACTGCCGATATTGATGATAACGAACTGCGGGGTCTGGAAGCCCTGCTTGGCAGATTGCCGCCCTGTTATCTTTTGACTGATGGTGATGATTTGAGGGTGTCTTTGTTTGCCGGTTATTTAAGAAAGCCGATCCATAAAGCCGCAGTAAAAAGTATGATCGATTCGTTGTCGGCACGAGGAGCATATCCGGGGTGCGCGGCAGTTGGAGAAACCGCTTGATGCGACGTTTGATGTTCTTTGTTCTGCTGCTTTGTTTTGCTGTCGTCGGCATCAGTGTGCTGTATCGGCTCGCTGTAGTTTTTCAGAACTATATTAACCCCGGAGAGGGGTTGATTGTTCACGCTCCACAACCACAGCGTCTGCCGACTGGAAGTGTTGCGGCCTTTAATCTGACGGGCAGTGGTTTTGATCGCGAGACGCAGATCAGTCTGGTGATGGATGTAAGTAATCAGGATATGGTAATTAATCGTTATCCGTTGGACGGCTTTTTTAATACCAGTCTGATTATTGATGACTATTTGTTGTTGGGTAGTAATGACGGATTGAAGCTGCTGAGCATCGCCGACCCGGCTTCTCCACGTTTGCTGGAAACGTATCTTCCCGGTCGATCTGTTGTCGATCTTCATTATGCCGATGGTTTAATTTTTGCTTCCTGCGGACGACTGGGTTTGGCAATCTTGACGTTGCAAAACAGTCAGATGTTGATCAAGGCGGAAGTCTGGACCGGCGATACGACCACCACCAGCTATTTTCACCAAGGCTATCTCTATGTCAATACTTACGCCGGAGGTTTACTGGTTTACACCCTGACTGAGTCAATGCAGGTTCGACAGGTTGGTGAGCTGCGTCATGACAGTATTATCCGCGGAATGGTCTTTCATGAAGACCGGCTTTTTGTGTATGACCGTTACGGGATGCTTTATCAATATGATTGTCGTAATCCCTCGCAACTTCGTCGTATTAACCAACTGCGTTTTGAATCGGCGGTGCGTTCGGTGCTGGTGAAAAACGCCATGCTTTATGTTGCACTGGCGGACAGTTTTCGGGCATATGATCTTGTCGATCCTGATCAGCCGGATCTGGTTGGGATTTGGGAAGGTTTTGGCTCCATCAGCCGACAGGTCGAAGGTCAACACCACATCTATTTGATCGATCGCAGCGTCGGCTTGCGTATATTCGACACTCGCGACCACACCTTGACGGAGCTTAAAGCCTTTGCCGAGGGGTTGCAAACGATGGCGGAGAATTCCGGCTTTCTCTACGCTACCGGCACCCTGGACGGATTGCTGACCATTGATCGGCAGCATCTGCGTTCGCGTCAGGTCGTGGCGTGGGTTGAGGGTGTAGCGCGAGTCAATGAAGCCCTGATACGTGATGATGTTCTGTATCTCATGACCGCTGCGGGGGCAATCTATGTGGAAAAGGAGGAAGGGAGAGCCACGAGTTTTCCCGGTATTGATAGCAGGAGTGCCTCCGTCGCTCACTATGGTGATCTGTTGTTTGTCGCCCAGGCTGCCGGAGGGATCAAGGTTTTTGATGTAACAGTTCCAGACAGGCCGCAACCGCTTGCCCACTGGCCGGACCATTCAGCCAATCGCCTGCGCGTGGTTGGTGATTATCTGGTTAGCTCTTCGCCGAACACGGGTTTGATGGTCACGGCAGTTGCTGATGTTGGCGCAGCTCACGTGGTTGATCAGGTCAGTGCGCCGCAGATTCTGGCGATGGTGACAGAGGGTGAGTATCTGTTTTGTGTCGCCTTTGATCATGGTCTGCAGGTATATCGTGTTCGTCACGATGGCACTCTGGAATCTCTTGGTCAGGTATTGCCACCCTTTCCGGCAGACCAATTCGATCAACAGGTCGATATCGATGTTAAGGACGGTATTGCCTATATCGCCAACGGTCGTTCCGGTCTCTTGATCGTGGATGTTACAAATCCGGCAAAGCCACAAGTTGTGAGTGCTCTGGGCCTTCCAGGCTACAGCAAGGGGATTCGATTTCACCAGGGACGGGTGTATCTGGTCACCCTGCGCGACGGTATTTTTGTTGTCGACGTGGCTGAAACCGCTCGCCCTCTTCTGGTTGGTTCCCTGCCTTTGAGTCGTTTGTCCAGATATTTGTTGATTGATAAGGACCTGTTGTATTTTTTTCAGGATGCCAGCGGTATGTCGGCAATTCCGTTGCCCCAATTTGATCAGCAGCGTCGCCTGCACTCGCGCAACCACCTTGAGGTAACAATGCCGACTCCGCTGTATCCGGGCCGTTATAGCGTTCAGGTCAGTAACCGCAGGGGGCTGGTCAGTCATCATGCAGTCTTCGAGTTTTACTGAGGTGGTGTGTCAAACTTGTTTTTTCGAGATTTAAGGTGTCAATAAGCTTTTTCAGGATGTCATGCGGATTATTTTTTTTCTTTTAGCGGTGACTCTTCATCTGGTTTTGCTGGCTGTCAATGTTGAGCATGGCGGCCGACATGTAGATGAGTACCTGATTGGTGTCGCTTTGGTTGAACACCATTGGCATCCTTCTGTTATTGGTAATGGCCATAAACAACCAAATCATGGTTTGACTACTGCGGATGCAGTTCCACCTGAATATACCGAGTATTCTGAAAGTGATATTGACCCAGACGCCCTGGTGAATGAGAAAGAGAGGGTCGTGACGGTGTCTGTTGAGGATGTTGAGCCCCGGTCATCGGTTGATATCCGCCCGGTGATTGCTGGTGAAGACAGTGCGGCACCTGACCTCAAACAACTTCCTGACTCTGAAGAGGAAAAACCACAGACACCACCAGTGACACCAGTGTACAGCGGCAAGCAATCATGGGTTGAAGATGAGGCGCAACCCAATTCTGCCGTACCTGCTCAAGAATATGCGCAGCCGGCCGGGTTGCCTGATGCACTGACAGTTGCGGGGGAGGGCGAGATGCCGACCGGTTCAGATCCCCATGAAGTGCAAGGGCCGACGTATGAACAAGCACGACCCCGGTATGGTCACAATCCGGAACCTGTATATCCCACTATGGCCATACGCCGTGGGTGGGAGGGAACAGTGGAGTTTGATGTCAAGGTCCTGGCCTCCGGACTGGTTGACGAAGTCCGGTTAAAAAACACAAGTGGTTACGGCAGCCTGGATCGTGCTGCCCGCACGGCCATCTTGTCATGGCGTTTCTATCCGGCAACCAGCAATGGCCGCGAGACTGAAAGTTGGGTTGTTGTCCCTGTGCAATTTGTTCTTGATGATCGTTTGCGCAGAAGATAACTCAGGGGTCTTTGCCACGAAACGGGTGCTGCCAGGCGATTTTTTTATGCCGGCTTTTGTGTTACCCTCTCTCTAATTTCATTATCCGGAAGGTGAGGCATACGATGAATGGTCTTGATCAGAAACAGGAATTTATCCTGCAGGTCGGGCAGTGTGTAGAGGCGCTCCGCAAACTGGAATATTCTTCAGATCACAAAGATCAGAAGCTGCAAATGGCGCTGACTGAACGTTTTCTGGGGTTGTCAAAACTTGCTGCAGCGTACAAGCTGGGGGGCATGCGGCAGCTTGCTGAGTGTGTCGCAGAGCGTTTGTCTGCAGAAAAGCAGATGTCGGTGCCTCTGCAACAGTTGGAATATGCCGGCCTGAAGCTTGCGGCAGAATGGCTTGATGAGTTGATGCAGCTTTACACAAATGATCTGCCTGAACCGCGTGGGCCGGTAAACAACCTGGTGTACAGCTTCACTTTACTTGACCGGGCTGAAATGGCAGGTCGTCTGCAACTATCAGAATCACCTGATCCATTTGCCGGCGATCCGGTCGAGACGACGGAGGTATGGATGTCCTATCTCCAGGGAAAAGATCCCTTCAGTGAGGATCCCGGATTTGGACATTTGTTTGATTTGTTGCAACGGACTCTCAATCATGTCTCTTGCCTGGGGGTGACGTGTGGGCCGGATCCTTTTGCGCGAGATCCGCAAGTTTGTCAAACCGGAATTGTTGATATTTTTGAACAGGATCCGCCCTTGTCCACGGCGTGAACTGATCAGATTGGAAGGGCTGTCGTATCCTTTACGACTCGCTCAGTTTTTCATGAAGATGAGTTGGGCAGTTTTCCGACAATAATTGATGGCAGGTCTGGTGACAAAGTCGTTGCAAATCTTTTAACTCCATGCTAGAAACCAGCCTCTGTCTGAACAAGAGCACGAATATGAGCGCCAGTAGCTCAGCTGGATAGAGCAACGGACTTCTAATCCGTAGGCCGGGGGTTCGAATCCTCCCTGGCGCGCCAGTTTTTATTGACAGATAGGCGTTTTGTTTGTATCTTGTAAAGGTTTTTTCTGGTGGGTGTAGCTCAGTTGGTAGAGCACTGGATTGTGGCTCCAGTTGTCGAGGGTTCAAGCCCCTTCACTCACCCCATTAATTATGTGGCAATGCTCACCTTCCAGCCCAGTTAGCCCGTCAGACCGGGCGGGTATGGGGGGTGGGCATTGTTGCTTTATTGATCAATACGACTTTTGTGCGAGAGTGGCGGAATTGGCAGACGCGCCAGACTTAGGATCTGGTGTCTTTTGATGTGGGGGTTCGAGTCCCCCCTCTCGCACCACACAATGTAACTTCTCTTCGTCTTATTTAAAAAGGCCAGGCTATCTGTTTGCCTCAAGTTGTTAAGAACTGCAAATCAGGAAGGACAATTAATCAATGAATGTTACCGTCGAAGAATTGAGCCCGATCAAGAAGAAGCTGACGATTGAAGTGGGTGCGGATCTGGTGTCTGCAGAGTTGGACAATGCCTTCAAGAAAATAGCAAAAACGGCAAATATCAAAGGTTTTCGCAAGGGCAAGGTGCCGTTAAAGGTCCTGGAACAGCAATATGGTCCTAAAGCCCATTACGACACCATCGGTTCTTTGATTAACAACAGCCTCTATAAGGCGTTGATTGACAATAATATTGAGGCAGTGGCTCAGCCTGAAGTTGTCCAGGCCGGCTCCATTGAAAAGGGGCAGTCTTTTTCCTATGAAGCTGAGGTCGATGTCCGTCCAGAGGTTGTTGCAAAAGACTATACCGGACTGGAACTGGAAAAGGAAAAAGTGGTTTTTGATGAATCTGTTGTGGAGCAGCAACTGGAACAGATGGTTCAGTCCCGGATTCAGCTTGTGGTTGCCGAATCAGATACAGCCCGTGAAAACGACACCGTCACCATCGACTTCACCGGATATATTGATGGAGAAGCCTTTGAAAATGGGGCGGCCGAAGACTACCAGCTGGAGCTTGGCTCCAACAGTTTTATTCCTGGCTTTGAAGAGCAGTTGGCAGGAATGAAACGTGGTGAAGAAAAAGATATCAATGTTACCTTTCCTGAAGCCTATGGAGCAAAGAATCTGGCCGGTAAGGAAGCTGTTTTCAAGGTTGCATTGAAAGAAATCAAAGAGAAAAAAGTTCCGGCACTTGATGATGATTTTGCCAGGGAGATGGACGCTGAAAGTCTGGATCAGCTCAAGGAAAGGATCCGTGAGAGTGCCTTGGCCCAACAGCAGCAACAGGTTGATGGCCAGCTACAGGAAAACCTGATGGAGGCTTTGCTGGAAAAGAATACCTTCGAGGTGCCGGACGGCATGGTGACCAATCAGCTTCTGTACCTTAAGGACAGCTTTTCACAACGCCTCAAAGCTCAGGGGATGAGCCTGGAAATGCTGGGAATGAACGATGAAACCTTTAACAAGACCTATTGGGATATGGCCGCCCGTCAGGTTAAGGGAGAGTTGCTTCTTGACTCGATCGCCAAGCAGGAAATGATCAATGTTGAAGAGGCTGATCTGGAGAAAAAATTTGAAGAATTTGCTCAGCAGAGTAATACACCCCTTGATCAGGTTAAGAAGTTTTTTGATAATGATCAGGCGCTGAGTGGTCTTAAGGGGCAGCTACTGCAGGAAAAAGTGTCGTCTTTCCTGCTTGATAAGGCAACTGTCACTGAAGTTGAACCCAAAAAGCCGGAGTCAGAAGACATTGCTGATGATGGCGACGATACAAACAAGGAGTCCTGATCATGGCACTGGTGCCTATGGTTGTAGAAGATACAGGTCGCGGAGAGCGTGCGTACGACATATACTCACGTTTGCTCAAGGATCGGATTATTTTTCTGGGCGGAGCAATTGAAGACCATATGGCCAATCTGGTGATCGCCCAGTTGCTGTTTCTGGAATCAGAGGATCCAGACCGCGATATTCATCTTTATATTAATTCTCCAGGTGGTGTCGTCACGGCAGGTATGGCGATCTATGATACCATGCAGTATCTCAGGGCTCCTGTTTCAACAATCTGTGTGGGGCAGGCGGCAAGTATGGGCGCCATATTGCTGGCTGCCGGAGCGCCAGGAAAGCGTTATGCGCTGCCGCACGCCCGTATCATGATTCATCAGCCCCTTGGAGGCTTTCAGGGGCAGGCCACGGACATTAGTATCCATGCGCGTGAAATACTGCGGATGCGCGAGTCCTTGAATGAATTGTTGGCGCGTCATAGTGGACAGAAACTGGACAAGATTGCGGCAGATACAGAGCGTGACTTTTTCATGGATAGCGATAGTGCTCGTGATTATGGTATTATTGACGATATCGTGAAAAAGAAACCAGGCCGTCAGGAGTAACGGAGGTACACCAGGTGAGTTCAAAAGATGAAAATGGCCATTTGACTTGTTCTTTTTGTGGAAAATCGCAAGATGAAGTCAAAAAGCTGATTGCCGGCCCGACCGTCTATATCTGTGACGAGTGCATTGAATTGTGCAACGATATTATTGATGAGGAGGCACGTCAGGATCAGGCCGGTGAATCCAAGGGCAAGAGCCTGCCGAAGCCATCCGAAATCAAAGATGTTCTTGATGAGTATGTCATTGGTCAGGAGCGCGCCAAGAAGATTCTTTCTGTCGCTGTTTACAATCATTACAAACGTGTCGAGTTTTCTGAAAAGAATGACGACATTGAAATTCAGAAAAGCAATATTCTTTTACTGGGACCAACAGGAAGCGGTAAAACGCTACTGGCTCAAACCCTGGCAAGAGTCCTTGATGTCCCCTTTACCATTGCTGATGCGACGAATCTGACGGAAGCAGGGTACGTTGGTGAAGATGTTGAGAACATCATCCTCAGCCTGTTGCAGGCTGCAGATTATGATCTCGAAAAGGCTCAAAAAGGTATTATCTATATAGATGAAGTCGACAAGATTGCCAGAAAGTCAGAATCCCCCTCGATAACCCGCGATGTGTCGGGGGAGGGCGTTCAGCAGGCTTTGTTGAAAATTATTGAAGGGACAACCGCCAGCGTGCCACCCAAGGGGGGGCGCAAGCATCCGCAGCAAGAGTTCCTTAAGGTCGACACCACCAATATCCTGTTTATTTGTGGCGGGGCCTTTTCCGGTCTGGAAAAAGTCGTTGCCAAGCGAATCGGATCCAAGGCGATGGGTTTTGGTGCAGAAGTTCGTTCCTTAAAAGAGGAAGATCTGGGTGAGCTTTTATCTAGAGTTCAGCCTGGAGATCTTCTCAAATACGGTCTTATTCCGGAGTTTGTTGGTCGCATTCCGGTCATTGCCACCCTTAATGAGCTTGATGAAGAGGCCCTCATTCAGATATTGCGTGAGCCCAAAAATGCCTTGGTCAAACAATATCAGCGTTTGTTTGATATGGAAAATGTCAAATTGAAGTTTACTGACGGGGCGTTGGTTGCCGTTGCCAAGGAAGCCTTGTTACGTAAAACCGGAGCACGTGGCTTAAGATCGGTCCTTGAAAACGCCATGCTTGATGTAATGTACGATATTCCTTCCCAGGATCGGGTCAGGGAGGTTGTGCTGAACGAAGAGGTTATCACCAAGGGTAATAAACCGATTGTCCTGTATGATGTAGCTGAGAGTGCCTGACCTGACGATTCGTGTTGCAAGTGAGTGATTATCCGGAGCGCAGACCCTTTTCACGGTGTTTGCGCTTCTTTTGTCTGTGCGAGTAGAGATTATGTCTGATCTGATTAAAGATTTCAGTGGTGTTGATGGGCAACAATATCCCCTGTTGCCCTTGCGCGACATCGTTGTTTTTCCTCATATGGTTGTTCCCCTGTTCGTCGGACGGCCCCAATCTATCGGGGCCCTGGAACAAGCGGTCGAGGGCGATAATAAACAGATTTTTCTTACTACACAAAAAGACCCCCGCAATGATAATCCTGGTCGAGATGACCTTTATCCTGTTGGGACCGTGGGTAAGGTTGTGCAACTCCTCAAGCTTCCTGATGGTACCGTCAAGGTCTTGGTTGAGGGTCTTCAGCGGGGGGAAATACACACCTACGAGGCGGGTGATCAATTTCACCAGGTTGTAATCACACCCCTGTTCGAGGACGCATCAGTCCATTCAGCCGAAATGGAAGCAATGATGCGCGCTGTTCATAGTGCTTTTGAGACCTATATCTCCCTGAGCAAGAAGATTCCACCGGAGGTCAGTGCTGCTATCGCTGGTATCGATGATCCTTCACGTCTGGCTGATACCGTAGCCGGCCATCTGCAGGTGACAATCACGGAAAAGCAGGAAATTCTTGAAGTGCTTGACCCCGCACGGCGCTTGGAGAACCTGCTGGCACTGCTGGAGCAAGAGTCAGAAATCCTTCAGATCGAAGGACGTGTTCGTAGCCGCGTCAAGAGTCAGATGGAGCGCAGCCAGAAAGAGTACTATCTGAATGAGCAAATACGAGCGATTCAGAAAGAACTGGGTCAGCAGGACGACTTTAAACAGGAAATTATCCATTTCGAGGAAATGGTCGCTAACAAGAAGATGTCGACCGAGGCTCAAACCAAAGCCCAGGCAGAAATCCGCAAGCTGAAAATGATGTCACCCATGTCGGCAGAGGCAACGGTGGTGCGAAACTACATCGAGATGCTGTTGGCACTGCCCTGGGAAAAAGCAACGCGGGATCGACACGATCTGGTCAAGGCAGAAATGATTCTTGACAAGGATCACTATGGTTTGCAAAAGGTTAAAGAGCGGGTGCTCGAATATCTGGCGGTACAGGCTCTGGTTAAAAAAATCAAGGGGCCGATTTTGTGTCTGGTCGGTCCTCCGGGCGTTGGGAAAACATCTCTGGGACAATCGATCGCCAAGGCGTTGCAGCGCAAGTTTGTGCGCATCTCGTTGGGAGGCGTACGTGACGAAGCAGAGATTCGCGGGCATCGTCGTACCTATATTGGAGCCATGCCCGGAAAAATCATTCAGGGTATGCGCAAGGCAGGTGTGAAGAATCCGGTTTTCATGCTTGATGAAATCGACAAAATGAGTACAGACTTTCGTGGTGACCCTTCTTCCGCGTTGCTGGAGGTGCTGGATCCCGAACAAAACACCAGCTTTGTCGATCATTTTCTCGATGTTGATTATGATCTGTCGCAGGTGCTTTTTGTGGCAACAGCAAACAATCTGCACGCTATTCCAAGGCCGTTGCATGACCGTCTTGAGGTCATTCGGATTGAAGGCTACTCCGAGGAGGAGAAGTTGCATATTGCGCGGCGCTATCTGATCAGGAAACAGGTCGATGCCCATGGGTTGAAGCCTGCCCAGGTGCAGTTTTCCGACAACGCGCTCTATGAGATTATCCGTCATTATACCCGTGAGTCAGGTGTTCGTAGCCTGGAGCGTCATATTGCGGCAGTAACACGTAAGTTGGCAAGAAGGGCTTTGCTCGAGGGTAAAAATAAAAAATTCAGAGTTACCGACAGACAGATAGGCAAATTATTGGGTGTGCCCCAATATAAATATGGCGTGCGGGAGCGAGAGGATCTTGTCGGCCTTGCAACAGGCCTGGCTTGGACGGAGACCGGCGGCGAATTGCTGGTTATCGAAGTCACCACGTTTCCAGGCAAGGGGAAGCTGTTGATAACCGGTCAATTGGGTAATGTCATGCAGGAATCTGCCCAGGCTGCTCTCAGTTACGTGCGGTCACGCTGGAATGAGTTAGCCCTTGAAGAAGACTTCAATTCCAGTCTGGATATCCATATTCATGTGCCGGAAGGTGCCGTTCCCAAAGATGGACCCTCTGCAGGTATTACTATTGCTACAGCACTGACATCGGCCCTTACCGGGCGCAAGGTTCGCAAGGAGTTGGCGATGACTGGTGAAGTGACCTTGCGTGGGCGAGTTCTGGCAATCGGTGGGTTGAAGGAAAAGATTCTGGCAGCACGCCGGGGTGGTGTGGAGCGGGTTGTGATTCCGGCTGATAACAAAAAAAACCTTGCGGAACTGCCCCAGGAGTTGCTTAAATCAATCGCAGTAGAAACAGTAGAGCATATGGACCAGGTTCTGGATCTGGCTCTGTTGCCGGAGGTTGGAGTAAATCAGTCATCTTTGACCGATCAAGGATAAAAAACTTGAAGAGAGCCCGGTTTTGCTGGAAAAAGAGCTTGACTCTTTTTTTGCAAACCTGATATACCTTACCCGTTTTCAGCCAGATGATATCAACATTTAAACAAGGAGGTACCCCGTGACAAAAGCGGATCTTGTCAATGCAATGGCAGAGAAAGCTGGACTTAGCAAGACTGATGCTGAAGAAGCCCTTAAGGCGTTTATTGAAAGTGTAACTGGAGCTCTTAAGTCTGGTGACAAGGTTGCGCTGGTTGGTTTTGGTACCTTCAGTGTTGGTGAGCGTGCCGCTCGTACGGGGCAAAACCCACAGACTGGCGAAAAAATTCAGATTGCTGCTGCCAAGGTGCCTAAGTTCAAGGCCGGCAAGGCTCTGAAGGACGCAGTAAACTAAAAAGAACAAACAGAATTCAGGATACGAAACAGGAAGCATTTGCCGTCCGGCATGTCATTCCGTCGGGGCTTAGCAGGCTTCCTGTTTCTGTCTGATACGGGGCTGTAGTAGAGTCGGTTACAACGCCGGCCTGTCACGCCGGAGGTCGCGGGTTCAAGTCCCGTCAGCCCCGCCATTGTATTAAAAAAAGGCTCCCATATCAGACGGGAGCCTTTTTTATTGATCAATGATCATCGAAGATCAGTCGTTCACTCATGTCCGATCGCATCAATAAGTTTACGATATGACCTTGCCGGGTCCGATGCAGTCATAAGGCTCGAGATAACAGCAATTCCGTGGGCTCCGGTGATCATGGTGGCCGGGGTGTTGGTTATTTTGATTCCTCCCAGAGCATACACCGGCATGGCGACGGTACGGCAAGCTTCCTGAAGCGCCGGCAGCCCTACAGGTGAGCCGTGTTCGGCTTTTGAGGGGGTATAGAACACTGGACCATAGGTGGCAAAGTCGGCACCATGTTGTTCTGCTATGGATAGTTCTTCCTGAGAGTGGGTCGAGATACCGATCAGCTTGTTCTTTCCCATAAGCGAGCGTGCTACAGCAGGAGTCAGTGAACTGGTACGCAAGTGCACACCATCAGCATTAACAGCCAGAGCGATGTCGACACGATCATTGATCAACAGAAGACAGTCATGACGCCGGGTTGCTGTGCGGAGTTTCTTTGCGATGTCGTATAATTGGCCTGCCGGGAGGTCTTTTTCACGCAGTTGAATCATACGCACTCCGGCGACCATCAGGGTTTCAAGAAACTCAATGAAATCTTCACCCGGTGGTATCAGCCGGCGATCGCTAATCAAGTATAATGATGGTAAACACCGAGACATGACTCACTACTCGATCGGGGCCAGAAAGGCGGTGTCCCAGTCCTTCCAGACCGGGTCGTAGCCTGCCGACTTGAGAAGTTTTTCTATTTCAGCCGGAGAACGATCGTCATTGATGCTGAATTGACCACCTTCGTCGGAATGATCGGCATAGCCGCCGGGAGCGGTACAGGATCCGGCGCTCATCTGGGTGATGCCCAGAGCAAGAAGGTTGTCACGCAGGGCCGCGCTTTCACGTGTTGACAAAACCAGGCCGGCATCAGGTACCAGTAGTCTCAGCGCACAGATAAACTGGGTCAGTTGCCGATCAGAAACGATATGTTGCGGGGTGAATCCGCCGGATGCGGGACGCAGTCGTGGAAAAGAAAGAGTTACCAGTGTTTTCCAGAAACGTTTCATCAAATAGCGGGCATGAAGACCGGAATAGAAGAGATCACTTAACGGGTTACCCAGGCCAAGCAGGGATCCGATGCCGATGCGGCGCATCCCTGCTTCTCCTGCACGTTCCGGGGCTTGCAGCCGGTACGCATAATTACTTTTCGGCCCGTAGGGGTGCAGGGAACAGTAGAGATCCTGGTCATAGGTTTCCTGATAAAGGGTCAAGCCATCAACACCGGCAGTCACCATGCGACCATAATCATCCGTCGACATGGGAAAAACTTCAATGGAGATCGAGCCACAGTAGGGTTTGACAACCTCGATAGCCTGTTCAAGATAGCCGACATCGGCAGCATTTGGCGCTTCACCGGTCAGGAGCAGCAGATGCCGGAAACCCTGGTCATGCAAATAGCGAGCTTCCCGTTCAATTTCGTCCAGGCTCAGGGTCTTGCGGCGCAGATTATTATCAGCACTAAAACCGCAATACAGACAACCGTTGAGACATTCATTGGACAGATAAAGGGGTGCATAGAGCAAGATGGTTCGGCCAAAGCGTTGTCGAGTGATTTGTTGGGCTCTTAATGCCATCTGTTCAAGTTGTTCAGAAGAAATCTGCGGGTTTAGCAAGCAGGCAAAGTCATCGATGCCGATACGTGGTTGCCTTATAATGCGATCTATTTGTGCCGCTGTGCTGCCGTTGATCGTCTCGAGAACGTCAGCCTGAGGATAACTGTTGATCAGGTCTAAAAAGCTCACGCTTCACCTCTTAAAAAACCGGTTAACGGACTTGACGCGCTGGCTTGCTGACGCTTTGGACCCATGCCGGCACAAAATGCTTCGCGTCCGGCCTCAACACCTTTGCGGAAAGCACGAGCCATTGATGCCGGATCGGGAGTGTCCGCCAGGGCGGTGTTGACAAGCACGGCAGCAGCACCCATCTCCATAGCTTCTGCCGCGTGGGATGGTGCCCCCAGGCCGGCATCGACAACAACAGGAATCTGTGCCTGTTCAATAATGATGGCAACCAGGTCTCGGGTTAACAAGCCACGATTGGTGCCGATTGGAGCTCCCAGGGGCATGACGGTAGCCGCACCGGCTTCTTCAAGTCGTTTGGCGAGAACCGGGTCCGCCGGCATGTAAGGGAGGACAATAAAACCTTCCTTGACAAGAACTTCCGTGGCCTTAAGGGTTTCAATCGGATCAGGGAGCAGGTAGTAAGGGTCAGGAGTTACCTCAAGCTTGACCCAGGGCTCGCAGCCGGCGGCCCTGGCAATGCGCGCCAGACGTATTGCTTCTTCAGCCGTACGGGCACCGCTGGTATTTGGTAGCAGCAGATAGCGTTCCTGGTCAATGTGGGACAGTAAACTGTCTTGTGGATTGTTGATGTCAACCCGGCGCAGAGCAACGGTGACAATTTCGCACCCGGAATGCTCCATGGCGTCAAGCATTGCCTGGTGGGATGAAAATTTCCCGGTACCAACCATCAGGCGGGAGTTAAAAGTACGATCGGCTATCTGCAATAAATCCTTCATTGATAAAACCTCGTGGTGATTTGTTGGAGGTGAAACGGACAATTTCAGTTGTTCATCCGCCGCCGACAAATTGGATCAATTCAATCTTGTCATTGTTGATCAGGGTTGTCTGGGTGTAGTTTTCCGGTGATATCACCATGCCGTTGTGTTCTATTACAACCTGCTCCGGATCAATGCCGGTCAGTATGAAAAGATCAGTGACCGATATGTTGTCGGGCACATCTTTCTCGATGTCGTTGATAATAACGCGCATGTTTTAGTGCTCCTCTGTCGCGGGATTCTCTCCAAGAATAAGTCTCAAAACGGCGTTGGCCTGATGGTGTGCAGCGATTCCAACTCGAGGAGCCATCAATCCGCAGCCGGGACGAGCCGCCGCTGTCTGGTCACCACAGAGATAAAAAAAATCATTGATTCTTCTGGTTGCTATGCTGTTGGAGGGTGCGTATCCAGCCATACCGGATGCGGCAATCAGATATTTTCCGGGACATTGCTGCAAAATGCCGTTGGCCAGCATGGCTTTCTGATCGGCTCTGTCAAAGGCTTCGACCACAATATCCAGATCGCCAAAGAGCTCTCCAAGATTGCCAGATGTGACCTTGCAGTGGTGTATGTCAAGTTCAACAAGTGGATTGATACGTGCAAGGTTATCTCGTAAAGCTTCGACCTTGGGCATGCCGATCTGGTCAATGAAATACTGTTGACGATTGATATTGGAGGGCTCAACGACATCAAAATCAACAACCCTGATATAGCCAACGCCGGTCCGGGCCAGAGCAACGGCCACTGTAGAACCGAGGCCACCGGCTCCGGCGATGCCGACACGGGCTTTTTTTACTTTTGCATGCACCCCGGGAGTGTGCCTTGATGTGATCAGGGCCTCAAGTTCTTCCGGCGCCGGAGCGACACCGCGGCGAATCATGACGATCAGATCCTGATCTGTCAGCACGATGTCTTCAGTACAGGGGTAGCCATTGACGATCAGCAGATCGCTGTCCGGATGATACTGCTGCTGTAATTGACGTAAACGGCTGCCCGTACTGACCGTCAGACTACGTTCATTGAGGAATACTTGTATGTATTTGTTGCACATAAAAAAAGCCACCATGAAAAAGGCGGCTGTCAAACAAATTCGCTGTTGCGCCGCTTCCCTACGCCGGTATCAGCCGGATCAGGTTCCAAGGGTCGTTCCGATTGGTCGGAACTCTCAGTAACAATGACTCCCCTAGCGTTTTATGAACGATCAGCGTACCAGATAGGCTTGATTCAAGTCAACTCTAATAGGCTTAAACAGCATGATGATATCTTTTGAAGCATGGTCTTTTTGCTCACCATCACGTATGATGCGACCGTTTGAAGAACACGACATGTTTATCACCACGGAAGATTTGCGAAGGATGCTTGTATGACCATTTCAGAACGATACCGCGATATTGCCCAACAACTGGAGCGCCAGGCCGATGCGTTTTATGAACGACTGCCCGAGGAAGCCACCAGGCCATTACGTTTTATTGATCGTGCTGCTGAGGAAATGATGGAGCTGGTTGAAGCGGTAGGGGAAATACCCCGCAATCAACTGGATGCCAAATTGTCACCGGTCTTGTTGAAGGCCCATGGCGATCTTGACCGGGCTCGCGTGCAACTGGAACAGGGTGATCATGCCGAAGTTGCAGCGATGATCTGGGAACTGGAACAATTGATCTACCGACTGCTTAACGATCTTTAGTTGATCCTTTTGTACAGGGTACTAGCGTCCGGGTAAGCATGACGGATTGTTCCTGATAATGATCGAAACAAGAACCCTGTCCGTAGTCTCAGGATAGCCTGAAGAGCGGATAGGGGAGAGCGTTATTGTCAAGGGCCACGGTTCTCAACAGGGTCTCGCCTTCAACTTGTCGTATGCACTGGTGAGCATGGCAACAGTTGTTTCCCAGTCAACACATTTATCGGTAATTGATACACCATATTTCAGTTCACGGGGGGCGGTAGGCATGGGCTGGTTACCGGCATTGATGTTGCTTTCAATCATGACACCGGTGATGGAACCGGGGCGTGCGACCAACTGGTCGATTACGTTGTCAAGAACATCTTTCTGGCGCTCATGGTCTTTGTATGAATTGGCGTGACTGCAGTCGACCATAATTGCCGTAGAGAGATTTTTTTCACGCAGCAGTGCAATAGTTTGCTCGATGTCTTCAGGATAGTAATTGGGGCGATCATTGCCGCCGCGCAGAACAATGTGGACGTTCGGGTTACCGCAGGTCTGTACGATGGAGGAGCGCCCTTCACTGTTGATACCGAGAAAGCTGTGGGGGTGTTTGGCTGCGGCCATGGCATCGGCAGCTATGGTAAGGGTGCCGTCTGTACCGTTTTTGAAGCCAACCGGGAAGGAAAGGCCGCTGGCCATTTCACGATGGGTCTGAGATTCAGTAGTGCGGGCACCAATAGCTCCCCAGCTGATGATGTCAGACAGGTATTGCGGTGTGATAGGGTCCAGCATTTCACTGGCAATAGGTAGCTTCATGGCAGTCATGGCGCAGAACAGTTGCCGGGCGATTCCTAGTCCCTTTGAAATCTGGTGACTGCCGTTCATGTCGGGATCATTGATCAGCCCTTTCCAGCCAATAGTGGTGCGTGGCTTTTCAAAATATACCCTCATGATGATGAACATCTGATCACTCAGTTCGGTAGCCAGCTTCGATAAACGTCCGGCGTAATCAAGGGCCATGGCACTATCGTGGATTGAGCAGGGACCGACGACTACCATCAGGCGTTTGTCCTCACCGCGTAATATTTGCTTAATGGTGTTGCGACTGTTGTTGACAAAGGTTGCACCTTCAAGTGGCAGAGGAAACACCTGCTTGAGTTCGGCCGGCGCAATGATTGGGGTGACGTCCAGAACATTCAGATTATTAGTTTGAACCATAGTTTTGACTCCAAAAAACAGCATTTTGGGTGGGAACAGGCTGTAAAGGTTGCAATTTATCCATTTTTACCGCTGCTGTCAAAGATAGAATTCCTCAGTCTTTTGGGGTTTTATTGACACTGTGGCCTTATTTTCGGTATAAAACCGTCAAAATATTTTAGTTTTTTAGTGAGGTATTATATGGGTTCTCTTATTATCGCTCTGGCACGAGTCGTTGAGCTGGTTTTTACCGTATATATTTTTATCGTTATAGCCAGGGCGCTTATCTCCTGGGTCAGCCCTGATCCTTATAACCCCATCGTTCGCTTTCTTCACAACCTGACGGATCCCGCCCTTTATCGTCTCAGGCGTCTGTTGCCCTTTTTGCAGGTTGGAGGTCTTGATTTGTCTCCCATTGCCTTGTTGCTGCTTCTTTCTGTTGTGCAGCAGCTCGTGGTTGGTTTTTTATACCGTCTGGCTTGATATCAGCTACAATCTGCGAGTCTATATATGCGCATAACGCCTATAGAAATCCAGCAACACCAGTTTAAGAGCCGTCTCTTTGGTTATGACACCACGGCCGTTGATCAATTTCTTGAATTGCTCGCTGATGAAATTGAGCAATTGCACCGCCAGAACAACGAGCTGAAGGAGTCCCTGGCCAGAACCAGAACCTCCCTGGAGCAGATGCGTGAGCGTGAGAAATTGCTTCAGCAGACACTGGTAACAGCGCAGAAGATGACCGATGAGTTCAAGGACCAGGCGCGCAGGGATGCGGAAATAGTCATTGCTGAAGCACATATTGAAGGAGAGCGGATACTGCGTGATGCCAATGAACGGCGGATACATCTGGTCAGTGAAATTCAGGAAATCAAACGCATCAGGCATTCCTTCAGAAACAGCTTGCGAGCTCTTATTGATAATCACACGCAGCTTCTTGATATGGATATCGACACCTTGCAGATCGATCTGCAAGACCATACGGAGAAAGTTCAGGCTTTGTTTGACGATGACGTATCAGAAGATGAACTCTTGTATTGATGCCGGAATATCTGTCCCGGATATCTGAAGGCGTCGTTCTGCACCTCAAGGTGTTGCCGCGCTCATCACGCAATCAATTGGCGGGTGTTCACAACGGTGAAATCAAACTGAAACTGACCGCGCCGCCCGTCGAGGGTGCTGCCAATAAATGCTGTTGTGACTATCTGGCAAAAATACTGCAAATACCCGTCAGCAGGGTCGAGATTATTGCTGGAGCAACGTCACAACATAAAAAAGTCCTGGTCAGGGATGTGGATGTTGTTGAAGTTGTAGAAAAACTGTCGATTAAAGATTAACGCAACAACTGGAGCAGGGGGGCGAATAAACGCTAATCGGACGTAACGGGTGTGCCTTGAAGCTTTGGTTATTGATGTTGCTGTTGCTGTTGTGTGGTGCCCCTTTGACGGTGTGGTCTCATGAACAGGTTGTTGATGAAGAACAACTGACGGTTACAGGTCCGCTCGTTTATACATTAAATCCGGTGGTTGTTCGTGCTTATACTCTTGAGCCGGGTCAAACAACCGTCGATGGCGCTGAACTTGAAATGCTGCCGTCCGCCACCGGTTCCATCACGGAAGCTCTCAAGGGCATGTCACAGATCCAATATGATTACGAACGGCAATCGAGCCTGACTGCCGGTGAAATTGCCCCGCCGCGTATTAGTATCTCCGGTGCCAAGCCCTACGAAAACAACTTCATGATTGATGGGATGAGTGTGAGCAACACCCTGAATCCGTCAGGATTGAATGATATAAGGGCGGCGACACAGCTTGCCGTTGGTGGTGGTGACAACACTATTTTTTACGATACCTCCTTGATCGGTTCAGTTCAGGTATATTCCAGCAACGTGTCGGCCCGGTATGGTGGTTTTGTCGGCGGTGTGGTCGATGCGACCCTGCGAAATCCCGCTGTTGATCGTTGGCGTTTTGTTGTGTCCGGCCGTTACACGGAAGACAGTCTGTTCGATATGCGCAACGTCGATGAAGAATCACGTGAGCCCAATAATCAGCCCCGTTTCAGTATTTATCGTGCCGGCTTCAGTGCTGACGGTCCCCTCAACGATTATGCGGCACTGTTGATCTCATATGCACGCCATCAGTCATCTATTCCGCTGTCGCGCATCACCCCTGACAGCACAATATTTACCGACAAGCAGCAACGAACCAGTGAAAACTATTTCGCTCGCTTGAATTTACGGCCCCATAGTGAGCTGACGGTCAATGTCGATCTCACTTATGCGCCCTACAGTGAGCTGCGGTGGGATTCTTCTTTTCGTGACAGTGAATGGTACGTGGAGAATCGTTCCTGGCGCTTTGCTGCACAGGCAGATTATCTGTTGAGCGCAGGTTTGTTAACGAGCAAATTTTTTTTGGCGCAACATGGGTTCAGTCGCGACAGTAAAACCAATTTTCGCTATTCCGATCCTGATGACAGATATGGCGGACTGGGCGATACGAAAAACAAGACACGTGAAGTTGGTGTAAGTGTTGATTTTGAATCAACAGACCAGCCCATGGATTCTGGTTATCTTAATTATGCTGCCGGTGTTCAATATGGCTATAAGCATACCGATATGTGGAATGAGGGTATAGAAATTTATAGCCTGACGGCTACCAGAAAAACGATTCAGACCTACGAAGAGATATCGCAATCGAGTCATAACAGCAATGTCGGTGGATACGGCCAAATTGAGGCAGTCTGGAAGAGACTCCTTGTTCGCCCGGGGGTGCGCGTCGATTACGATCGCTTTACCGGAAACACCGACATCGCCCCCCGTTTCAAAACTGAATATGATGTGTTCGGCAACAGTACAATGCGCATAGATGCAGGCGCTAACCGTTACTATGGCCGACAATTGAGTGCCTATGCTTTTCGTCGTCATCGTCCGGTTAATACACAGGTCTACGATATCCAGCCTGATGGAACTGAGGTTCCTCGTAGTCCGACGGTAGGGGCCGGCAGGAGTTATAGTAGCGACGGGCTGTCTACGCCTTATTCTGATGAACTTGTCGGGGGGGTGTCAGGTTTTGTTTATGGTTTTGACTACAGATTTCATGTCATGCAGCGTAAACACCGGAAACAACTCATCAGCAAGTCAGATGACGGCAGTCACTATTATCTAACTAATGATGGCAATAGTGAATATCGAGAGATAAGCTTTTTAATCGGGCGTGATATCAGGTTGGGACAGTTTGGTCATCACCGCATGATGTTGAGTGCAACAAAATCAAAAAGCAACAGTTCCAACGATTACTATGATTCAGACGTACGTTCAACCCGTATTTTGGGAGGGTATGACTTCTACTATAGTCATGTGTTCTATAACGGTGAATATATTATTCGCTCTGATATGCCTGCAGAAAACTATAACTCTCCCTGGGTACTGACATTGAGCACAAACAGCAATTTTTTGAATAATCAATTACGCCTTTATACTGTCACGCGATGGCGCGGTTCTTCCAGGGGCATAATTGCAGACCGAACTGACGACACACCCTATGGCACAGTGACAGGAGGAACAAGCAATCTATGGATAAACCCGGACGGTGGATACTCCAATGCCTACAAATCCGGCAAGATATCCGGCGGCTCAACCACTGATATCACTGCTGAATTCGATGCCATTAAAACGGAGCGGTATCATCTGACCATGATTCTTGAAGTTCTGAACATTTTTAATGGTAATATGCAGACCGGCATCGCTGAAGATGCGCCCGGTATTCATGGACGTGGTTTTTATCTTGGCGCGCGTATGACTTTTTAGGGTTGAATCTTTGCTGATCACCTGAGCTTACACCATTTTAAATGTTTTTCCTTTAAACATTATTGACAATTGCTCGGCTGGATTTTTATAATCCGTGGTTGTTCAAGAACTATCTATAGCCGATGGAGGGCTCTTCTCATGCCAGTATACGAGTATCAATGTCAGGATTGTGGACACCGCTTTGAGATGCGGCAGAAATTCAGTGATCTTCCAGCTACTACCTGCTCTGAGTGTAGTGGAAAGGTGGAACGTGTTATTTCCCTGACCGGCTTTGCCTTGAAGGGCGGCGGTTGGTATCAGCAGGGCTATAATACTGCTGCGAGTAAAGCTGACACCTGTGCAGCCTCCAGCGCTTCGTCAGCTGGTTGCGCCGGTTGTCCCAAGGCGGCTAACGCCTGATTTCGGCGTGGCCATGGAGACAGCCGAATCACTCCCCGCTCTATGTAAAACATAGGGCGGTTTTTTTTACGTCAGAGGTTGCTTTACAAACAGTTCAAGCCTGTGGTTAGTTGTGAACATAGAAGCGGCAGATGTGATCGCTCATTTGATTCGGGAGGAACAGCAAGTGGCACAGATTATTGATGGCAAGGCCCTGGCAGGGCAGATTCGTGAAGAAATTGCCCGACAGACACAAGAACTTGTAGCGGGTGGAGTGACGCCGGGTTTAGCAGTGGTTCTGGTCGGCGAAGATCCTGCCAGTCGGGTTTATGTCACCATGAAGGAAAAGGCCTGTGCTGCTGCCGGTATCTATTCGGCAGAATACAAATTACCGGCGACAACTACGGAACAGGAGCTTCTGGCATTGGTAGAACAACTCAATCAGGATGAACGTATCGACGGTATCCTGGTGCAGTTGCCCTTGCCGGACCAGATTGATGAGGCCAGGATACTCGAAGCAATTTCCCCAGCGAAAGACGTTGATGGATTCCACCCCTATAATGTCGGGCGCCTGGTGACCGGCAATCCTTTGTTTAAACCCTGTACCCCTTATGGTGTCATGGTGATGCTCCAGCGAATCGGTGTTGATCTTAAAGGCAAGAATGTAGTTGTTGTGGGACGTTCAAATATTGTCGGCAAACCGGTGGCGCTGATGTGTCTGGCGGAACATGCCACCGTGACCATTTGCCACTCACGTACGCAGGATCTTGCCGCCAAGGTTGCGGCAGCCGACGTAGTGATTGCTGCTGTCGGACGACCGGAAATGATCAAGGGCGACTGGATCAAGCCCGGTGCAGTAGTGATTGATGTAGGTGTCAACCGTGTTGGTGACAAAAAACTCGTTGGCGATGTGGATTTTGCCGGTGCCGCTGAGCAGGCGTCGGCTATTACCCCGGTGCCTGGTGGCGTTGGCCCCATGACGATTGCCATGTTGTTGCAGAATACTCTGGAAAGCGCAAAACGCCGGGCTGATTAATCCTTCAGGACGTGACGGCCGGCTGGATGTCGGAGCCGCAGAGGGCAAGATCAAAGACGAAGGATGTGGTATCGTCCGTCCTTATGTTAACGTCCGAAAATATAGCGTCCACTGATCCGGTAGCGAAAATAGGCCCTGATGCGCAGTTCATCATGGGGGTAGTGGCGCCCCAGTGGCCCGAAGGGCGCTGCCCGATAGACAGCCTGGATGGCCTCAAAGTCAAGCAGATCAGAACCGCTGGTGCGGCGCAGATCGACATCAATCAATTCCCCCTCCTTGCTGACAATAATCAATAGTTCCAGTGTGCCCTCGACGCCATTCATGGCTGCTTCAACCGGGTAATTCCAGACCCGTTCTACGCGGTCATGAAAGCGTCTGAAAAAGGAAACCAATCGATCATGCTGAAGGTTGAGCCAGATCTCGTCGCCGATTTCCGTGTCGTCACGTTCGCGGATCCTGTCTCGATCAGCCTGTTGCCCCTGGGCAATTTCCGCCAACCTGTCAGGTGAAGGAAACAGCTGATCGCGCGTCAGGCGCTGTGGTTCCGGGTCCACCAGATCTAGAGGTTGATCTGCGGGTTGCGTGTCTGGTGTTGGTTTTGTCGCGATATCGGGTTGAGGCTGATCCGGTGCGGGAATGGTCGCCGGTGCGAAAGGTGGCGTTGCCGTAACTGGAGGAGGTGTCGGTTGTGGTGCCGGTGGCTGAGGGCCGACAGTCGGGACGGTCGTGTCTTCACGACGCTGGTCGCGGGAATCATCACCCTCCGGTGCCTGTTCACGCTCTACCAGTTGATCATGTTCTGCCCGGCGCACAGACTCAACCTCAAGCTCCGGCTCAGGAAGAAGGGGAGTGTGGTCAATTTCGTAACTTGGTTGGGGTTCGGTTTCCGTGTCTGCCGGCGGCAAACGAATATCCACCAGGTCGATGACAGTTTGTTCCGGCTGTGGTGTTGCGGGGGGCTTGGTTTTCAGTCCCCAAACCAGTAACAAATGAAGCAGCAGGGAGATGAACAGGCAGCCAACAATCAGGTATGGACGCCGTAATCGTTGTTCCTGATTGTGTGATGACTCATTCTTCATAACCTGTAATTATACCTGGGTTGTTTACTGCGGGCCAGAGAGATTTCCATAGAGATTGGTGCCAATTTCAGGAACTGGGTCTGCATTGTTTTAGGTTGCCCATCGCATTTAAAAAGGGGATAATCGTTGACCCCTGGAGGGGGGCTTAAGTATAACAAAGATAATGAATTCAGGCGTGGTGCTGTTTCAGCATGAATTTCTTAATTGTGATAGCGGAGGTAATACATGCATTTGGTGGATCAGATCAAGGCTAAGGCAAGAGCAAACCTGCAGACCGTGGTTCTTCCTGAGGGGTACGATGATCGTATGATTGAGGCTGCAGCCAGGATTGATGCCGACAGCCTGGCCAATGTTGTGCTGTTGGGAAATCCCGATGTGCTCAACGCAAAAGCTGTAACCTTGGGGGTCTCTCTGTCCGGTGTGACCTTGATTGAACCGAAGAATTCCGAGAGCCTGCCTGCCTATATCGATGAGTTGGTGGAATTGCGCAAAAAGAAGAATCTCAGCCGAGATGAAGCGATTGCCCTGTTGACTGCTGAAGATAATCTGTACTTTGCGGCGATGATGGTGCGACGCGGTGAAGCCGGTGGTGCGGTTGCCGGTGCTGCCAATACAACCGGGGATGTTCTGCGGGCTGCTTTTCAGGTCGTTGGTACTGCTGCCAATATGAAAACGGTTTCATCGGTATTTCTGATGGTCACCAAAACGCCGGAATTTGGCGAGAATGGTGTGCTTTGTTTTGCCGATTGCGCGGTCAATCCGAATCCTGACGCCCAGGCGCTGGCCGAGATTGCTGTCAGTACTGCTGCAAGCTGCAAGAGCTTTCTTGGTGTTGATGCCCGCGTAGCAATGTTGAGCTTTTCAACCAAGGGCAGTGCTGCTCACAGTGACTGCGATAAGGTCCTTAGTGCCCTGGAAATTGCCCGCAAGCTGGCACCGGATCTGGCAATAGACGGTGAAATTACAGGCCGATGCCGCGCTGATTCCCGGTGTTGGTGCAAAAAAGCACCCGGCTCAACCGTTGCCGGTCGAGCCAATACGATCATCTTCCCCGATCTGGATGCCGGTAATATCGGCTATAAACTGGTGGAGCGACTTGCCGGTGCTGAAGCTGTCGGCCCGATTATCCAGGGCTTGGCAAAACCTGTCAATGACCTGTCGGGCGGTTGTTCCGTTGACGATATCATCAGTGTCGCAGCGATTACCGCCGTTCAGGCGCAGGGTTAATGCTTGATATGATCTCGATGGGTTGTGGGCATGATACAACTGTATAACGTTTCCAAGCGCTACAGCCGTGACTCCATCGCGGTCAAGGACTTGTCGTTAAAAATCGATAAGGGTGAGTTTGTTTATGTTACCGGTGCCTCCGGTGCCGGTAAAACAACTTTTTTGCGTATGCTCTATGTTGCCGAGCGACCAACCCGTGGTCAGATTCTCGTCGACGGGCAGAACATTACCCGCATCCGCAGTCATCAGATTCCCTATCTGCGCCGCAAAATTGGTGTCGTATTCCAGGACTTCAAACTGTTACAGAGTCGCACTGTTTATGAAAATGTCGCTTTTGCCCTGGAGGCACAGGGAAAGAAGCGTTTTGAAGTCAGCAAGAAGGTCTATCAAGCCTTGAAAGAAGTTGGTCTGGAACACCGTCTGCAGCGTAAGCCCCTCGAGCTTTCCGGTGGAGAACAGCAACGCATTGCCATTGCCAGAGCTCTGGTTGTTGACCCTCTGATTCTCCTTGCAGATGAACCCAGCGGTAATCTTGATCAGGATGTTACTCTGGATATCATGGAGTTGTTCAAACGTGCCAATGCCCGTGGTACGACGGTGCTGCTGGCAACACATGATTACAGTCTTCACCAGCGTTTTCCGCGCCGCATTCTGACGCTGGACCAAGGCAAGCTGATCGGGGATCAGCGCCCGCTGGGAATGGAAACAGCGCAGCACTAGAATTTTGAAACGGAGGTTCCAGCAGTGCTGGAAGCAATTCGCTACTTTTTCATCAGAGCTTTGCGCAACATGCGCCAGTGGCCGTTTTTGTGTACAGCCGCTATTGTAACAATGGCGGTTTCCCTGGCGACTATTGCGACTTTTTTTCTGATAGTTGTCAATATTGAACAGTTGGCAGCTCGCTGGACCGGAGAAATCCAGGTTATTGCCTATTTGACCAATCCTCCTTCACAGCAGGACCTTGCCCGCTTCACACAAGAATTAGAGCAGATAACCGGTGTTGAAAGTGTGGTCTATGTTTCGCCGTCAGTAGCTATGGAACGCTTTCGAGAGCGCCTTGGTGAAGAGGCGTCACTGCTGCAGGGAATCCGGCCCGATTTGCTGCCGGCATCCTTCGAGATTGGACTGTTGCCGCAGTTTCGTAATCAGGAAGGAATCGAAATCATTGTTGCCCACCTGGAAAATATTCTACCGGTTGATGATTTGCGCTACGGTCAGACCTGGCTTGAGCGGTTCAACGCCTTTATCAACATGCTGCGTTTTGTCGGGGCATTTCTCGGGGGCTTTCTGTTGTTCGCAACTCTTTTTATTGTTGCCAATACGATCAGACTAACCCTGTTTGCCCGTCGTGATGAGTTGGAAATCATGGCGCTGGTAGGGGCGACAATGCGTTTTATTAAAACACCCTTTGTACTCGAAGGGGCTATTCAGGGATTTATTGGCGGGCTTTTGTCCCTCGTGTTTCTTGGTCTTTCTTTTACGTTGATTATTTCGCGGGGGCTGAATGCCTTCTGGCTGACTCCGGTTGATTTTGATTTCTTGTTTCTTACCATGGCACAACAGTTTCTGCTGGTTCTGGCGGGAGTTGTCCTCGGTGTTCTCGGCAGCCTGACCTCGCTGCGTCGCTTTGTAAAAATCTGATGTGTTGTCGGCTGCTTTCCTGGCTCTTTGCCGGATGCATTTTTCTATCTGTTACCGTTGTTGCTGCTGATGATTTAAGCCAGACACAACGGCAGCTCGAACAGATCCGTTCGCGCATCGAGAAGGCGGAGGCTGATCTTGGTGCACAGCGTCAGTCGGAAAATGTTATCAGTCGTGACATCGCCCTGATTAACGGACAGATACAACGTATCGATGACCGTATCGCCGGTATTAAACAAGAACAACAGCGACTAAAACAGGAAGAACAACAGCAGCAACGTCAACTGGATCGCAGTCGTGCTCAAGCTGTCGAGGTCGGTGGCCGTCTGGAGCTTCGACTTGTTGCCCTCTACAAAGAAGGCGAATCAGGGCTGTTGAAAATCCTGTTTTCAGCTGAATCCCCTACTGAACTGATACAGCAATATCATTACCTCACCAGAGTCATGGAAAATGACAAGGAGTTGCTGGAAGAGTATCGTCAGGCGATGGAGTCGCAACAACGGCAGCTGGATCACCTGACAGCGCTTCAGCAGCAGCAGACTGAGCTGTTAAGGCGTGAAGAAGCTGAACGGCAGGAGGCAACAGGTGCACGTCGATTGCAAAGCAGGCTGTTGCAGCAGGCCCAAAGGGAAAACAGAAAACTTCAGGAAGAGTTGGCCGGACTTAAAGAAGATGCGACCAGGTTGACCGGACTGGTTGACCAACTCCAGGCTGCCAGGGTGAGGATTCCCCCACCGGTGGTGGAGACCGGTCTTGTGATCGATTTTGCCCGGGAACGCGGACGGTTGATCTGGCCGACTGACGGAAGGGTGTTAATCAGATTCGGAACCCAGCGTGATCAAAAGCTGGGAACTCTATATGAAAGTAACGGGCTTGAAATCGGCGTACGTCCAGGTTCCGATGTGCGAGCGGTGGCCAATGGACAGGTCGTTTATGCTGATTTTTTCCGTGGATATGGAAACCTGTTGATCATCAGTCACGAAGGGGAGTATCACACCCTTTATGCTCAACTGGACCGGATCGGCAAGAAAACCGGGGATCGTGTGGCAACGGCGGAAACGATCGGTCAAAGTGGATTGGGTGGACGTGAGAGTATTTATTTTGAAATTCGACACAAGGGTGCACCGGTCGATCCCTTGACCTGGCTGCAACCTTTGTGAGCAGGAGTTGGCGGATGATTAACCGTTACTGGCTGATGACACTGTGCTGCTTGTTGGTGTTGATACTTTCTGCAGGCAGTGCCTGGGCTTCATCTCTGAACACTGAAGAGGACTATCGGAGTCTTGAACTTCTTACCGATGTCATGACACTGGTTCGTGACAATTATGTTGAAGAGGTCACCCTCAAGGAGTTGGTAGAAGGGGCCGTACGCGGTATGCTTGAAACTCTCGACCCCCACAGCAGTTACCTGTCCGTTGACATGTATGAAGATCTGAAAGTAGAGATTCACGGGGAGTTTGGAGGGATCGGTATTGAACTGACGATACGGGATCGCGAATTGACCGTTGTCGCTCCCATCGAAGGGACCCCGGCCTGTCGTGCCGGCATACAGGCCGGGGATCAGATAGTTGCCATCAATGGAAAGCTGACTCGCGATATTGACATGATGCAGGCGGTTCGTCTGCTGCGCGGTCCAGTCGGGGATGCCGTTGAACTGATGATTCTCCGTAGCGGTCTGACAGAGCCCTTTGCGGTGACGGTCGTGCGTGATTTAATCCAGGTACAATCCGTTCGCAGTCGCCTGATTGATGACACTATTGCCTACGTGCGTCTGATTCAGTTTCAGGACCGCACTGCCGCCGATCTCGCCGAGCACCTGGCTGAATTGCACACTCGCAGCGCAGGTCCCTTTCGTGGTCTTGTCCTTGACTTGCGCAATAATCCCGGAGGCCTGCTGGAGTCAGCAGCGGCTGTCGCCGATATATTTCTTAACGCTGGTATGATTGTTTCGGTTTCCGGTCGTCATCCGGAATCGCAGCAGGTGTTTTATGCTCAAAAAGATGGTACTGAACCGGACTATCCGATCGTGGTCCTGATTAACGGCGGTAGCGCCAGTGCCGCTGAGATTGTTGCCGGAGCCCTGCAGGATCAGCAGCGCGCCATTATTCTTGGAGAACAGACCTTCGGGAAAGGATCGGTGCAGACCATTATCCCCCTGTATGACAATTCGGGTCTACGACTGACAACCGCTCAATACTATACGCCTTCCGGGAGATCTATCCAGGCGCTTGGAATTACACCGGATATTGTCGCCGCGCAAATGGTTTTGACCGATCCTGCGGGCACCGGTGTGTTGTTGCGCGAAAAGGATATGGAAAAACACCTGCCGCCGTCCGCCGAGACCAGGTTAGAGGGGGATCTGACACCGGAAGAGCAACAGGAATTGCAGGATGAAAGAAATGATTACCAGTTACAGCGTGCTCTTGATTTGATCAAAGGCTATAGCAGGTTCACGCAAAAGGCGGTGGCCCCGCAATGAACAACTACCAGCAGCAGGAAAGTAAATTGTACTGATGGCAACACGGAAAAAATCACCAATCAGAAAAAAACCCGGCAAGGCCAAAAAAGCTGGAAACAATAAAGCGTTGAATCAAACGACCAGAATACTGCTGGCAAGCCTCTTTCTTGTCATTTTTGTTCTGTTGTGCCTGTTTATATTGACCAGTTTGAGGGAACGCTTGCTGCCTGGGGCACCGACAGTCGTTTACGAAGAACCGATGATAACCTATGTGCCGTCAAAGTCCTACGACTACGATGACATTTACCATCTCATCGATCTGCAATTGATCAGCGGGCCTCATTCGCTCGGCTGGCGGCGCTTGCCGGCAGTTGAGGGTGCCGACACCCGGGAAATTTTCGGGGATTTCCCGGCAGCTCCACGATTTGAAGAGCTGGTTCGTCATATTGAGCAGACCCAGGCCCCGGCACGTCTGATCGCAAACGAGCAGGATGGAATAGTCCAGCTTCTCTGGCGCGAACAGTTGCGTTTGCATCTTGTCTATCAGGTTCCGGCACCTTCTGAGGAGGCGCGCCGTGGTCGTATCGCTATTATTATTGATGATCTTGGTCCGTCCCTGTCCGTATTGCGTCAAATTCTTGATCTGGGTCTGGAAATGACGCCATCGATCCTTCCCGGTACCGAAAGAGCAACGGCATCTGCCGCCCTGTTGCGGGATGTTGGACGCGAATACATGATACATATTCCCATGGAGCCGCGCAGCTATCCTCAAACCAATCCCGGTGATGATGCGCTGCTGTTACAACATTCCGAAGACGATATACGGCGCTGGATGCGTCATTATGTCGCGCAGGTTCCCGGAGCTGTTGGGGCCAATAACCATATGGGTTCACGCTTTACGGAAAATTCAGAACCCATGCGTGTTGTTCTTGATGAATTGAAACGCCACAACCTGTTTTTTATCGACAGCGTTACCATCAGCAGTTCTGTTGCCTTTGCCGAAGCACGACGGATGGGGCTCAAAACCGGGGCGCGACATATATTTCTCGATCATCAGGAAGACGTTGCCTATATTCGCCAACAACTGCGCAAGATGGTCCGGCTGGCCGAGAATCATCGTGATGTCATTGCCATCGGCCATCCTTATCCGGAAACCATTGAGGCCTTTCGCCTGGAAAAAGATTGGTTGGAAGGGCAAGAGGTCGAGTTTGTTCCTGCGTCGAAGTTGGTACGTCGTTATCATGATTAACCTTCGGTCCGGGTTTGTGGAGTCGAATCCTTGAGACATGATCACCAAAAACCTCAATTGATCAGGGTTGCTGAGCTGGTCAGTGCCGTGCAGGACCTGGTTGAAGAGAATTTTGTTGAAGTACTGGTGCAGGGTGAACTGAGCAATGTTTCCAGACCGGCGTCCGGACATCTTTACTTCACCCTCAAGGATGCCTCTGCCCAGATTCGTTGTGCCATGTTTCGAGGGCAGGCACGTGCCCTGAATTTTGCCCCACAAGATGGAACGGAAGTTATCTGTCGTGCTCGGGTTTCTGTGTATTCGCAGCGCGGTGACCTGCAGTTGATCGTCAATGAGATGGAACCTGAAGGAGTGGGAAGCCTTCAGCAGGCATTCGAAGAAGTTCGTTTACGTCTTGAGAGCGAGGGACTTTTTGCTGCAGAAAGAAAAAAACCATTACCGCCCTTTCCGCAGATCATTGGTGTTGTTACCTCAGCAACCGGTGCGGCCTTCCAGGATATCTGTCAGATATTGCAGCGCCGTGCTGTCGGGGTGTCCCTGCTGTTACGCCCGGTGCGGGTTCAGGGTGTCGGCGCGGCAGCGGAAATCGCTGAAGGAATAGCTGATCTAAATCGACAAGCCGATGTTGATGTGATTATCGTCGGTCGCGGTGGCGGCTCAAAAGAAGACTTGTGGTCTTTCAACGAAGAGATCGTTGCTCGCGCTATCGCATCCTCAGTTGTTCCCATCGTTTCTGCTGTAGGTCATGAAACAGACGTCACTATTGCCGACCTTGCTGCTGATCTGCGCGCACCGACACCCAGTGCCGCCGCAGAACTGGTGGTTCAAAATCGACTGGAGCTCGAACGCCACCTTGATCAACTGGTGTTACGGTTGGGGCGACAGATGCGGTGGCAAACCAGTTTGCTGGACAGTCGATTAAGTGGACTGCAAAAGCGTCTGAAATCGCCAATGGACAGGTTGCAGCAGCAGAAAAATGAGTTTGAGGGACTGTTCCAGCGACTCTGTTTGCAGATGCGGCGTTTGTGTGAACAGCGAGCACATCAGATCAACATGTCCGCCGGGCGACTGATGGCTCTGTCGCCGACAGCGGTGTTACAGCGTGGCTATGCTATCGTGCAGCGCGGTGACAATGTGATTCTTTCCAGTTCAGATATTCATCGTGACGATGAGCTTCAGGTAACACTGGCACAAGGACAACTGAAGGTCAAAGTGACAGATAAGACAGCGAAGGCCGATAGTTCTCATCTTCAGGGTTGACCTTGGGAGCATCGGTTGTTGATAATCAGTAGTTGCAATAACATTTTTACAGGACAGCGAAAATGTCGAAAAAAAACGGATTTGAGGCCGCCCTGCACCGACTGGAGGAAGCCGTTGAGCAGTTGGAGTCGGGGGAGCTTTCTCTTGAAAAAGCCCTTGCCGTGTTCAGTGCCGGAGTGAAGGAAGCAGACTATTGTCGTGAATCACTGCGGGCGGTGGAGTTGAAAGTTGAACAATTGATCAAGCAGGCAGACAACAGCGATCAGCGGGAGCCTTTTAATGGACAGTGATAGCCTGCAGTTGCAGTCTTATCTTGATCAGCGATTGGGACAGATTGAGACCGCACTAGACACTTTTTTGCCTGGTGCCACGACACAGCCGGCCCGTCTGCACGAAGCCATGCGATATTCTGTTCTGGGCGGGGGCAAACGGTTGCGCCCGGTCATGCTTCTTGCTGCCTGTGAAGCAGTTGGTGGTGATCAACAGGAAGCTCTGCCTGCAGCCTGTGCCATTGAAATGATCCATGCCTATTCATTGATTCATGACGATCTGCCGGCCATGGATAATGATGATATGCGCCGTGGACGACCGACGAACCACAAGGTGTTCGGTGAGGCAGCGGCTATTCTGGCTGGTGATGGTCTGCTGACGGAAGCCTTTATCCTTCTGAGCAGGGCAGATGTCATGGTGAAGCTCCCTGCGGCGGATCGCATTGAGGTGATCAACCTGCTGGCGACGCATGCCGGAACCCGGGGGATGGTAGGAGGCCAGATGGTTGACATGGAGGTTGAGGGTACCCATATCGATTTGCCGACGCTGGAGTATATCCATACCCACAAAACGGGAGCCTTGATCAAGGCCGCAGTTGAAATCGGGGCAATAGTCGGCGGTGCGACACAAGAGCAGCGAATGGCTCTGCAGCGTTATGCAGCCGCCTCAGGGTTGGCATTTCAGATCGCCGATGACATTCTTGACATTGTTGCCGTACCGTCGGAGTTGGGCAAACGGATTGGCAGCGATCAGCAGCGAGGCAAGGCGACCTATCCGGCGTTGCTGGGCTTGTCGGAGGCTCGTAACAGAGCCGCTGAATTGAAAGACATCGCCCTTCGAGCGTTGGACATATTCGGCAGCGAGGCCCAACCATTACGGGCCCTTGCCGACTATATTGTCGATCGAACACATTGAGTCTGTAATATGCCCCTTGTTGGGCATCGAGGAGAATAAATGGAAACTCTGTTGTCACAAATCCAATCGCCGGAACAGCTACGGCAACTTGACCGAAAACAGTTGCCGCAACTTGCCTGCGAATTGCGTGAGCAGATCGTCAAGACCGTAGCGGCCAACGGCGGACACCTCGCCAGCTCCCTTGGTGTTGTGGAGTTGACGATTGCTCTGCATCGCGTATTCAAGTCTCCAGATGATCGTATTGTCTGGGATGTCGGGCATCAGGCCTACGCACACAAACTGCTGACCGGTCGTCAGCAGGAGTTTTCTACCTTGCGGCAATGGAAAGGGCTCAGTGGCTTTCCAAAGCGCAAGGAAAGTATTCACGATATTTTTGATGTCGGTCATTCGAGTACATCGGTTTCAGCTGCTCTGGGGATGGCGGCGGCTGGAGATATTCTGGCCTCCAATGATCGAATCGTTGCGGTTATCGGCGACGGCTCCCTGACTGCCGGGATGGCTTTTGAAGCCCTCAATCATGCCGGGCACCTGAAACAAAAACTGGTGGTGGTGCTTAACGACAACGAAATGTCCATATCCCGCAATGTCGGGGCCCTGTCATCGTTCATGAGTCGAAAGATGACTTCAGATGCCTTCATCCGCTTCAAAAAAGATACGGAATATCTTCTGGGGCACATTCCCGGAATCGGTCGTGATCTGGTGGGGCTGGCCAAGCGTGCCGAGGAATCTCTCAAAAGTTTCATGACTCCGGGCATGCTGTTCGAGGGGTTTGGTTTCGATTATTTTGGCCCACTTGACGGTCATAATATTGAAGAATTGACGGAAACACTGAACAATGTGGCACAGATCAAGGGGCCGGTGCTGCTGCATGTGTTAACCAAAAAAGGGCGAGGCTACGAACCGGCGGAGAAAAACCCACCCAAGTTTCATGGCATCGGTCCCTTTGATGCGCTGACCGGTGAAACCCCGGCTGCAGCAGACGATACCCCACCTTCATATACCGAGGTTTTTGGCCGGACCCTGATTGACCTGGCCCGTGAGGACGAGCGCATTGTCGCTATTACTGCGGCCATGGCCGAGGGAACGGGGCTGAAGCAGTTTTCAGAAAGATATCCTGATCGCTTTTACGATGTCGGTATTGCCGAACAACACGCCGTTACTTTCGCCGCCGGTCTGGCGACCAGGGGGTTGCGGCCGGTCGTTGCTATTTATTCCACTTTTATGCAAAGAGCCTTTGATCAGGTGTTGCACGATGTCTGTATGCAAAACCTGCCGGTTACCTTTGCCCTTGACCGTGGTGGTCTGGTGGGTGCCGATGGGCCAACACATCATGGTGCCTTTGACCTGTCTTTTCTGCGTTCAATTCCCAATATGGTGTTGGCGGCACCGCGCAATGAACATGAATTGCAGCGGCTGATGAAGACCGCGTTGAATGTGGATGGCCCCTTTGCCTATCGCTATCCACGTGGCGCGGGAACAGGGGCGTCCATCAGCGGACCAATTACTCCCATTCCTGTTGGCGAAGCAGAGGTGTTGCGAGAGGGCAAGGATGGTCTGATTATTGCCGTCGGCAATATGGTCGAGGCGGCGCTGACGGCAGCTGACAGGCTGGCCGTCGAGGGGGTCAACATGAGTGTGCTGGATGCACGTTTTATCAAGCCGCTTGATCGGGACCGCATTCTCGGCCTTGCCGGTCCTGCCCCCTTTGTCATGACAGTTGAGGAAAACGTTCTTCAGGGAGGATTCGGATCGGCTGTCCTTGAATTGTTAAGCGATGTTGGACTGCAAGTGCCGGTGGTGCGCCTCGGTATTCCGGACAGCTTTATCGAACAAGGATCACAGGCCCAACTGTACGAGAGCCTGGGACTGAATTCAGATCACATCGTTGATCGTGTACGTGACATCCTTGCTGTTGAAAAGCGTCGGCAGTCGGTGGGTTGAAAAACAATTTAGCCGTCGACTTCGCTCAGGATGACAAAGAAGCACGTTTCACGAAAAGAACCGGGCGTCATTCTGCGCGGAGCGCAGCGAAGTCGCAGAATCCATGTCCTGTTTTCTGCTGTACTTAAGTCAAACAGACAACCAGATAAAACAATCGGACCCTAGGTCTTGTCTTTCAGGTAGCGACCGGCCCAGGTCGCAATGATTTCACCCGCATAGAGGGCGTCATCCTGCCTTGACAAGAGATGATCGGCATCATCAAGGCTGATGAATGACTTTGGATGTCTGGCCGCCTGATAAATACGGCGGGCATTATCAATATCAACGACGACATCAAGGGGCGAGTGCATTACCAGTAGCGGCAGCCCCAGTTCTCTGATCCTTTCTTCTGACTTATGTGTTGCCAGATCGGCGACAAATTCTTCGCTGATGGTAAAGCTGCGCCCGGCAATCTCGACACGGGCAGAGCCTTTGGCGGCTATTTCTTTCAACGCCTTGTCGAGGAGATGGGTAACATGCTGGGGATCAAAGGGGGCGGCGATGGTAACCACCCCTCTTGTTGAGGGAATTTTTGCCGCAGCCTGAAGTACCGCTGCTCCACCGAAGGAATGTCCGATAAGTATTTCAGGACCACGGATGTTGCTCTCAAGCCACCTTGCTGCGGCGATCAGATCGCCAATATTGGAAGACAAGTGTGATGTTGCAAAGTCGCCCTGGCTGTCGCCAATGCCGGTAAAGTCGAAACGTAACACGCCGATATTTTTACTGTTCAGGGCACGGCTGATGTTACGCGTTGATTTGAGATGTTTACCGCAGGTAAAACAATGAGCGAACAGGGCCCATCCGACCGGATCACGGCTTTCGGGCCAGTCGAGGATGCCGGCAAGCTGATGACCACTATCGGGGTTGATAAAGTTGATCTGTTTGCTGCTCATAGCCTCTCCTCTTTGGTGAATTGATCGGCACGCCGAACTTCACGTGACTTTTCTGGTAAATTATTTTATACGGTAGCAAGCCACAGCTTACAAGGAGAGTCATCATGGCACGTAAAATCTTTGTTGCCGCAACCGGTATGAACAGCGGAAAAACGACCACCAGCCTGTCGCTGATGCATATGGCCCTGCGTAAGTATGACAGGGTCGGTTTTATCAAGCCCATCGGCCCCAAGCCCGTAGAATTTAACGGGATAATTGCTGATAAGGATGCTGTCCTGATGGCGCAATACTTCGGCCTGGAGGAAGATTTGCCGTTGATGTCTCCTTTTGTCCTCAAGCCGGGTGATACGCGACGGCTGATGGACGGAGAGCTGACGACAGAGCAAATCAGCAAGCAGATTTTTACTGCGATTGAGTTGCTGGATAAAAAGAATGATTTTCTAATTATCGAAGGGGCAGGGCACACAGGTGTCGGAACTTTGATGGGCTGTAATAACGCCCAGATTGCGACCGCCGTCGGGGCAACCGTCATGATGGTGACCGGAGGCGGGCTTGGCAATGTCGTGGATACTGCCCAGGTCAATCTGGCGTTGTTTCAGAAAGAAAAGTCTCGTGTTAAAGCGATTCTGGTCAACAAAATTATTCCGGAAAAACGCGACAAAACCCTTGCCTATCTGGAAAAAGCCTTTGCCGGTGAACATCTCAAAGTTTTAGGCGGGTTCAATTATCAGCCGATCCTCGCCAATCCGACACTACGACGTATTGCCAAGGTTCTTGAGGTAGATCTTGTCGCCAACGCGGACCAGGCACAACGCATCATCCATAATGTCCAGATCGGGGCTGCATCTTCACAGCGCGTCGTGGAACTACTGCGCGAATCAACACTGGTTCTTGTCAACAGTAGTCGTGACGAGTTGCTGGTGACCTTGTCCCACCTTTACCAGCTTGATGAATATCGCTCTAAAATTGCCGGTATTGTTATTCCGGGTGTTTCCGGAATCAGCAGTATTACCAAGAAAATCATCGACAGCAGTCGCGTTCCGTACATGATTGCCAAACGGACTTCTACCCATGTTTTTGAGACGATCAATGACGATGTTTCCAAATTGACAGTGGAAGATACCCATAAACTAAAGCTGCTGACGGAACTGGCCGAAAAAAGATTCAATTTCGATGAAATAGACGCGTTGATAGAGGAATAATCATCGAATTGTTCCTGTTTCGAGTTTTTTAGGATGGAGTTGTCGCCATGCTGATCAGGGTTCGTTATAAAGATGGTCGTATTGATCTGGTTCCATCCGAGAAACTTGATGAAATGATTGTTATGAGTGAAATAGAAGGGTTTGAGCGCAGTTCCGGGTGGGTAGTGCTCGGCAGGGATCCTTTGCGCAGTACCTTGCGCGGTCGCTATTTCGGCCCAGAACGCAGACGTAGATAATGACCCGGTGTATAATACCGGAATACCGCGTCGCTGCAGGAGCGCGTTTATTGCGCTCAGGGCGGGAAACCCCGCCCCTGCCTGCCGGTATCCGGCGTCTTATTTTCAATGAGTAAAACAATGTTTGCATCTGACTGTCCGACGTTACACATTGAAGATTGGGGGGTGTGCGCCTATGATGAATCGTGCTTGCGTCAGGATCGATTGGTAACAGCGCACTTATCCGCTACCGGTGTCGATACTCTGGTGCTGACCCAGCATCCGCCGACGGTCACTTTGGGGCGACGAGGGAGCGGCGACGATTTGCGTTGTGCTGAATCGGCATTTGCAGATCGGGAGGTCTCATTATACCGAATCAATCGTGGCGGTTTGGCAACTGCTCACGAACCGGGACAGCTTGTTGTTTACCCGATAATGAAACTGACGGTAAAGGATCTAAGGCATTTTACTTCCGAGCTGTTACATGTTGTTATCGAATTGCTTGCAGATTATGGTCTCCATGGTGAGTTGAAAGCCGGCAACCCGGGTGTCTGGGTTAACGGAGGCAAAATATGCAGTTTTGGTATTGCCCTGAAGCGCTGGGTAACCTCCCATGGCATTGCGCTCAATTTGAACAATGATCTGTCGACCTTTGATTTGATTGTTCCCTGCGGAGCGGCTACTGAAAAGGTAACATCCCTGGCGCATGAAGCCGGTCGGCAGGTTGATATGCTGATAGTTAAAAGAGCCTTTGTGCATTATTTTTGTCGTCGGTTCGGATATCGACCGATTTTCACTGCAGATGATCAATACAACAAGTTGGCGGTTGAGACATGACACGTAGCCTGGCAGGAAAAACTCTTTTTATCTCTGGGGCCAGTCGTGGAATTGGACTGGCTGTTGCCCTTAAGGCAGCAGCAGACGGTGCCAATATTGTTATTGCTGCAAAGACCGACAAGGCCAACCCCCATCTTCCCGGCACCATCCATGAAGCGGCGCAACAGGTTGTTGCCGCAGGGGGGCAGGCCCTTCCCCTGGTTGTTGACATTCGTAATGAACATCAGGTGGAAGATGCGGTCAGGAAGGCGGCTGAAACCTTTGGCGGAATTGATATTCTTGTCAATAATGCCAGCGCCATTTTTCTTGCCGGTATTGAACAAACACCTCTGAAGCGATTCGATTTAATGCACCAAGTCAATGTGCGTGGTTCATATCTTTGTGCCCGCGCATGTCTGCCTTATCTGTTGAAATCTGACAATCCGCATATTCTGACATTTTCCCCACCTCTGAACCTCGATCCACGTTGGTTCAAGCAACATGCGGCCTATACTATGGCCAAGTACGGCATGAGCCTGACGGTCATCGGTTTTGCTGCCGAATTCGGCGGTCAGGGCATTGCGGTTAACGCTTTGTGGCCGAAAACGGTGATCAATACTGCTGCTCTAGCCATGCTCGGCGGCATCGTTAAACCCGAAAACTGCCGTTCCCCGGAGATTATGGCCGATGCGGCCTGGTTTTTGCTGACCCGCAACAGCAAGCTGGCCACTGGTCAATTTTACATTGATGAACAAGTGCTGGCAGAAGAGGGGATTGACGATTTGAGTCGGTATGCTGTTGAGCCGGGGTACCCCTTGTATCCTGATCTTTTCATTGATTAAATTCGATGCATCAGTCGATAAAATCTGCTAGTATCCACGCTTTGTCGGTATTGAAATCAAGGAGAACATCAGGATGAAGACAGATTTTCAGACAGTCGTGCGCTCGGTTCGCGATCTGCCTCCGATGCCTGCGGTTGCCAACAAGGTTCTTGAGCTCTTAGGTAACCCGGACGTTAATTACAGTAAGCTCGGTGAGGCGATTTCCAGCGATCCGGCTGTATCGGCCCGTTTGATGAAGGTTGCCAACTCGGCCTTTTACAGTATGAAACGTCAAATCAAAACCCTGGATCATGCTATTGCAATCGTCGGTGAAAAAACCCTGCGCAGTCTGGTTCTGGCTGCCAGTCTGGAAGGCGTCAGCAAATCTTACGGCTTGCTTGAAAAGCTGTTGTGGGAAGATGCTATGGGGTGTGCCATTGGCAGTCGTATTATCGCCCGAAAGTTTTCCACCGCAGATCCGGAAGAAGCTTTTTTGGCGGGGTTGTTTCGTCATCTTGGGAAAATCGTCATGAATTACAGTGAGCCCGATACCTATCGCAAGCTCATAGAAGCGGCCTATGTTGAAGGAACGGCAACGGCAGACATTGAAGGGCGCTTTTTCCCTTATGGCCATGAGGTTGTTGGTGCTGCGGTGCTTGATAAATGGAATTTTTCACGCGCCCTCGTCGTTACCGCCTTGCACCATAAAGATCTCGCTATCTCCGCTGACGAAGAAGATGCCGCACAGTTGTTGCGTCTGGCTGCTACCGTCAATCTGGCCGGTTTTATCTGTATGAAGCTCGGGATCGGTCGGCGGCAGCCCCTTGACGAACTCAATGTTGCTGACTGCGCGGGAGCCACTGCGCTTGGACTAAGTGATGAACAGGTGACAGGCGTGCTCGAGGAAATTGATGAGGTGTTCAATGAAAATCGCGAATTTTTCATTGGTTGAAACCTTATATCGTACCAACTGCTCACTCATGGGGAAGCCTTCTGCTTCCCTTTTTTTGTCCGGTGGTGGCACGTGGCCTCGTTAAAAGAGCGGCTTGATGTCCTTCTGCTCAAACGTGGCCTTGTTGCATCGCGTGAACGCGCTCGCGCTTTGATTTTAGCCGGCAAGGTCGTTGTCGACGATCGGCGTATAGACAAGGTCGGCTCCCGGATTCATGTTGATGCTGATATCCGGCTCAAATCTGCTGATATCCCTTACGTGTCACGGGGTGGTTTGAAGCTGGCGGCAGCACTTCGAACCTTTGGCCTTGATGTCCGCGACAGGATTGCTATCGACGTTGGTGCCTCAACGGGTGGATTTACTGATTGCTTATTACAGCACCAGGCGGCAAAGGTTTATGCTGTTGATGTCGGCTACGGACAACTGGCCTGGCAACTCCGGGAAGATCCGCGCGTGGTGAATCTTGAGCGTTGCAATATCAGGTACCTGCAAGCGGAGACGTTGGATGAGGTGCCCAGTCTTGCGGTTATTGATGCCTCTTTCATCTCTTTGGTCAATGTGCTCCCCTGTACGTTGAAGCTTCTGTCCGCAGATGCTGATATCGTTGCCTTGATCAAACCACAGTTCGAAGTTGGTAAAGGGCAGGTCGGAAAGGGCGGAATCGTCAGGGATTCACATCTGCAGGAAATGGTGATAGACAAAATCCGTTCCCTGGCACTTGATTTAGGATGCGTGGTTCAAGGTGTCGTAGAGAGTCCGGTTCAAGGAGCAAAGGGGAATCGGGAGTATCTGATCTATCTGCAAAAAAAATCCCAAGCTCAGTAGCCCTTTGTGATCAGGGGCTCAAAAGGTTAGATATTGCCCTGAAACTTTGTTAGTATCAAAAACCCTATCAGGGTTATTCAGCAAAGAGGTGAATCATGTCTGCAGACTGTTTATTCTGTAAAATATCTGCCGGCGATATTCCGGCAACGATTCGTTATCAAGATGAGCATCTGATTGTTTTTGAAGATATTAATCCCCAGGCCCCTGCGCATCTTCTTCTGGTGCCACGTAAACACATACCCACAACACTCGATCTGACTGCCGAGGACAATGCCCTGGTTGGTCATATTTTCCAGGTTGCCGGTCAGATGGCGCGTGATCTCGGATTTGCCGAATCCGGTTTTAGAATCGTCAACAACTGTAATCAGGCCGGCGGCCAAACTGTGTGGCATCTGCATTTCCACCTGCTTGGACAACGACAGCTTTCCTGGCCTCCGGGCTGATTGAATATGGCGTACTGATTTTATGACGGGATTCGACGAGAAAACAGAGCAGCGATTGATGAATGATATCATGGAGCTGCTGGTGACCCATTACGGCGCCGAGCTGCCGGAGGATGTTCTTGACCAGGAGTTGGAGCGGGTTGAGATGGCCCTCAATGACGCTCGTGAGTCCCATCAGGGCCAGGTGCGCAAATCAGGGGAACCTTATATTTTTCACCCTTTGCGCGTTACACATCTGGCCGCACGGCACTGGATGGATTTTGCCTCCGTTGTTGCTTCATTGCTTCACGATGTCGTTGAAGACACGCCGGTAACCGTTGAGGATGTGCGTACCAAATACGGTGATGAAGTTGCCCACCTTGTTGATGGCTTGACCAAAGTCACCTCAGAGGCCATGAGCCGTGATGATCTGAAAAAAGAAACCTATAAAAAAACCCTTCTGGTTGCCATCGACGATATTCGTGTTTTGTGTCTGAAATTCTGGGATCGAATTGATAATTTACACACCCTTGACGCTCTGCCGGTTTACAAACAAAAACTGATTGCAGAGGAGACCCGTACTGTTTACGTCCCCCTGGCGCGCCATCTGGGGATGGGGTATGTCTCCACTGAACTTGAATCTTTGTCACATTCTGTTCTTTACCCCAAGCGGGCCAAGCGTTATCAGCAGGCAGTTCAGGATTTGCAGCACGAAACCGCCAGTTATATGCGACAGATTCGTGCAAAAATCCATAACGCCTGTGAAAAGCAAAAACTGTCGGTGCTCGTCAAAGAACGCTGGCGTCCCTTCACTGTGGCTGCTGCGCGCGAGATGAGAAGAGGTTTTGTTGCTCTATTTACTCTCGAGGTTCAGGTTGATCGCATGATGGATGCCTATCTGTTTCTTGGCATTTTACACAGTTTGTTTCCACCGATTCCAGGCAAGTTACGCGATCATCTCAATCAGACCTCGCAACACGGCTATCTCGCGCTTAAGACCACGGTGCAGGCTGAAGAACAGCGTATGCGGGTGGAAATCACTACCAGAAAACTGGCACGATTCAATCAGTCCGGTGTTCTGGCCCCCGGCTTTAACTTCCGCCATGATAATTTTCGTACCCTGATGAAATCTCTCATGGATGGAGAGTCTGCCTTCGACACCGAGTCCCTCAAGTTGGCATCCGCAACAATTCAGGTGTATACGCCGCATGGGGAGGTGCGCAAGCTGCCGGAAGGAAGCAGCGTCCTCGATTTCGCTTTCGAGATCCATGATTCTGTCGGGCTGCATGCCCGTCGTGCAGTAATTAATGGCCGGATCCGCCAACTGAAAACTCGGCTGCTCGACGGAGATCAGGTTGAGGTAGAAACCTCAGAAGAGCCTGAAGTGCTACCCAAGTGGCTCGAATGGGCGATTACACCACGGGCACGCAACAGTATTCGTCGCTATCTGCGCAACAGAGTACGTGCTGCGCAGGCGGACTGAGTGACAAAGGAGAGAAAATTGATTCGTTTTATCTGGGCTTTCATTGTTCTTTTTTTGCTGACGCCGGTTCACGTCAGTGCCGGCCAGATTAATTCATTCATCTATCATCGTTTTGATGATGCTCGCTATCCATCAACCAATATCTCAGCTGAAGTTTTTTCCCGGCAGCTTGAGTATTTGCGTGAGCGTGGTATTCCGGCGGTTTCCACTCAGGACATTTCAGAACGCGTTGCCAGGGGCGAAGCTTTGCCTGAGCGTGGCGTTATGATTACAGTGGATGATTCCTACCGATCCTTTTATGAGGCTGGCATGCCGGTTGTCCGAAAATATGGTGTTCCGGTTTCGCTGTTCGTTAATACTGATTCTGTCGGAACCTCCGGATACATGACCTGGGATGAAATACGCGAAGTGGCGGCAGAGGGTGTCGAGATAGGCAATCACACAGCAACTCACGCTTATCTGGTAGAAAAAAATCAGGGTGAATCTTTTTCCCAGTGGCGTGAGCGGACATATAACGACATCAACAAGGCACAGCAGGATTTTAAACGTGAACTAGGTTTTGAACCGAATATTTTTGCCTACCCCTATGGCGAGTACTCTGCTGAAATCATCGAAATTCTCAAGGAATTGGGCTTCATCGCTGCATATGCACAACAATCCGGTGTTATTCATCAGCACCATGACCCCTTTACGCTACCGCGTTTTCCCATGGGGGGGCCATTTGCGACCCTTGATGAGTTTAAGTCCAAGTCGGTGATGAAGTCACTCATTGTTGCCGAGCAGCAGCCATTTGACCCGATCATTTATGACAGCAGCAAAGCCCCGGTATTGGACCTGTATCTGCCCGGCGTCACCGGCGGAGCCGGTCAGTTTAACTGCTTTGCTCAAGGGGGTAACCGTTGTACGGTCAGTGTCAATCAGGAACGCGGCCAGGGCTGGTATCAGGTGACCGGAGACAGCCCACTGAAAGGCAGGCGTAACAAGTATACTCTGACCCGTCAGGCTCCTGAAGGAGGATGGCAGTGGTTCAGTCAGTTGTGGATCAATGCGGACAATCCGCCGCGCAGGTAGTTGTGGAACAGCGTGTCAGTCCACGGAAGACACGGAAACACACGGAAAAGAACTAACCCCCGTTGCCCTTCTCCTGGGGGAGAAGGTGGCAAAAAGCCGGATGAAGGGGCCTTAAAAAGGTCAAGAGCCCCCCTCACCCTGGCCAGTAAAAAAGATATGAGGTGTTAACGTTAATCACTGAATCGATCACTGACAGGCATTCGTCATGAGTAAGCTATTTGGTGGTTTACTATTTTTCTGTGTTGAATTGAATTTCCGTGTTGTTCAGTGCCTTCAGTGGACAATAAGAGGTCATTCCGTTTTGCGCAGACTGACTTCACGCAGTTGCTGAAGGTTGTTTTGGCGGATCATCGCTTGTATTTCCCTGACGTAATCTTCGCCGCGGATGGAATATCTCAGTAATCCCTCAGCTAGAACAATTCCATCCAACTCTGCTTCCGACAATTGCTCAGCGCGAAGGTTTCTGAACGCCTGATAGGCGTGATGAGAATTAAGGTTGTTGGCATACGAACGAACGGAGTCATAAAGAGTCGGAAACTTTCGAACCTCATAAATTTGGCCTTCAGGTCGACCTTCAGGGACGATTCCCTGGCCGGGTGTGAAGGTCCATTGGCCGAAGAGATTGTTGGCTACCAGCGTGAATCGTGATGTTCCCCATGCTGACTCATTGGCAGCCTGGGCCAGAGCAAGTTCAACCGGGATAATATTTGCACGGCGCAACAATAATTCGATGGCGTGGTCTATCTCTACTGATTCCAGATCGACCCGGTAGCGTGTGGCAAGGGTTTCCAGAGTTTGAGTCTGATGTGTGTTCAGAGTGCCAGAGTCGACCAGTTCCTGCTGTATATCCAGTAACTGATCGCGTTCAGACAGAATCTCTTCATTGACCAGCAAAATCAACGGCAGCATAATTTTGAAAAAAATACGTTTACGTGTCGCGATTTCAGCAATACTGCCAAGATCCTCCGGCATTCTTTCAATAATTAATGGTGGAATACCATCTGATACCTGGTCAAGTTGATAGTTGTAAAGGTCGAATGTTTCCTGCAGCCCCTGGTATGATTGAGCGCTGGTGATAACGACTTCCGGTCCTTCGTGAACCGGAGTCACGCTTTCACGGCAGCTTGCCAGAAGCAGGGGCAGAACAAGTAAAAACGATATGATGAGTTTTGCTTTCAACTGAGTAACCTCATTCATTGCGAGAACTTTTTCCCATTAATTGGGATGAAATGCCAGCAGGAGGTTATACCGAAGCTTGAGAGCGAAGTCAATGAGCCGCGATTGCCGGGGCTAACCTGAAGGAGGCTAAATGAAAACCTATCGCAAGGAACTATACTTTGAGATTGCCACCAGGCGTGCCTTCGTTAATATTACCAGAGAGGTTGTCGCGTGCCTTGAAGAAAGTTGTATTCAGGAAGGATTGCTCCTGTGCAATGCCATGCATATAACTTCCAGTGTTTTTATCAACGACCACGAATCTGGTTTACATCAGGACTTTGAGGAATGGCTTGAAACCCTGGCCCCCCATGCTCCGATCAGTCGCTATCGGCACAACAATACCGGCGAAGATAATGGTGATGCGCACCTCAAGCGAACGATCATGGGGCGTGAAGTCGTTGTGGCAGTTACTGAAGGTCGACTTGATTTTGGACCGTGGGAACAGATATTTTACGGTGAATTTGATGGTCGTCGCCGTAAAAGGGTATTGGTCAAAATAATCGGCGATTAGCAGTGAGATCCATCAGTCATATGCCTTTGTAGCTACGGGTTTATTGCCGATCTCTGTTCAGGCTGGATTCAGCCTCCCATGACAGTGTAATGTTCAGTCATCATGAAAAAGGAATTTTTCGAAATTCCAGCTAGTACCCTGTAACGTATAAAATGTCGCAACATTGCGCCGGATGTTGGCGGGTCAACAAGGCGTGACCAACACTGCCTGGCCATAGTTAATCAGGGTTGGTCATAACGCAGTTGACGCGTCAAAAAACAAGCAAGATGCGAAAGATTATGGGTTGCAGGGTACTAGTTGCTGAAAAGTTGATATTATCTGTTATGCCGATGTGGCAAAAATGTGGCATGATGCCGGTAAATTGATGACAAGAGGCAGGCATGGAGACAATAAAGACAGCGAGTTTTGAATATCTTATAGGGATGGCCAGGGAAAAAGCCGAAGGTGGTTATACGTTTATTCTTGATGGTGTTGAATACGATATCCAGGATGTTCTGGAAATTTCAGCAATAGCGACAAAGCACGGTTATATTGTAATTTATTAAACATTTCTTGAAGGGAGAGGATGAATGACTGATTTCGTTGAAGAAGTTGGAGTGGAAAAAAATATCTGTTACACCCTTGAGGTGGCGCTGGAAAAATCCATCATTATGGAGGAGCGGGCATTTCGTAATTTGCTCCACGCTATCAGAATCGTCAAGGATCGTCAGGCAAAAGCAATCTTACGTGATGCAGCAAAGGAAGAGCTTGGTCACAAGAACATGATCGAGAATGCCCTTCTTGAAGGTCATGACAAGAATGCTTCAGCCATGACCGAGCCGATTCCCAGTATGAATCTTGATTATGTCTTCCAGCAAAAAGAAATATCACCTGATGCTGATGCGCGTGAATCCCTGGCATACGCCATTCATCTGGAAAAGCAAGCCGTCAGGTTTTATCAGGCCTTGATCAGCGGTTGTGAAGGCGCACCGATGATGGATCTGTTCAAGCGCCTGATGGCAGACGAAACCCGTCACTTACGGACACTGGAAGATTTGTACGAGAAGATTTTCCTGACGGAAAATTAAAAATTGATCTCACACAGAGGCACGGAGGGCGCGGAGAAAAGCTTTTGAACACTGAAGAACCCTGATAAACTTAAAGGAATGAACGTTTTAAGGGGTTGGTCTTACGAAAAAATATAAGGTTTTTGGCTTTCTCTTGATGGTTTTCTTGGTTACTTTGTGTCTTTGTGAGAAAAACTTTTAATAATTGGCTCGACTGCTAAGGTCGGGCCTTTTTTTATCCAGCCATGTCAGATAGAACGCTGTCACAATGCTTCGCAATATAGATTCGAATTGGCTTTTGCCTTGATGTTTTTCCTTTTGAATTCAAAATTCCACACTCTATATTCTTCTTCTTGCGGATGACCATCTTGTGCTGAAAGTAGCGCTATAATGTAGAAAAAAACAGATAATGGTAGGCTGTGAGCGAAAAATCAACGTCGTATAAAACAGTGTTTGCACGCAGGTCGTATTGTTGATATAATTATAACGTTGTTATAAACGTGTGTTGGCGATAAATAGATTAGGGTCATGTTCTGCCCGTGGGAGGTTGCCATGGACGTCAATTTAGTCAAAGGTATCTTTGCTGTTTATGTCGTAGGGGTTTCGTTGATTCGACTGATGGATGACGAGGATCATTATTATCTGGTTGTCATGAAACGTGTCTGGGGGCGTAGTCAAGGACTGGTGCTGCACTTTATCACGAATGTTTGCGTTCCTATGTTGTTTGCATTGGTATCCTTCTCCAGGGGTATTGTTAATATAGCGTCCTTCTGACGTCGAAAAACTTTACAGGGTTCACGAAAAGGCCGTACATCTGAATAGTTGTACGGCCTTTGTTGTCGAAAATGTTTACGTTCTCTGTCGTTTGACGATCTGACTCTTTTAAGTAGCTGAAATTGCGTGATAAAAAATTAGGCACGACAAGTGCAAGATAGGTAACAAAAGGAATCTTCTCCATGGCTCCAGGAGGCCGTTATGAAAAAGATATTGGTAAGTTTAGTGGCGATGATGTTTTTGGTAGTGCCGATGGCGATGGCCGTTAGTCTGGATTTGGATAGCGAGTTTTATCTTGGTAAGATTGTAAACGGTGCGCCTGCTTCTCCAGGCCATGAAACATCATATGTTCAAGCTCTCGTGAATTTATTTAATAACGAGTTGCCTGGTCCTGTTACAGTTGGAAGTAATACAATTACGAAGTCAGATAATGTTTTTGGTCCTTTGCCAACTCCAGTTGAATTCAAATTTAAAACCGAACAATTAACTAATTGGGTCCAAGGTGCTAGCATATCATTTACTAATATGTCTTATGCTTACCTCTTAGGCAAATTTGGAGGCTACTCCGCAGTATGGTATGTGGGAGACTTAAGTGATTTCACTTTGGTGGGCGGAGAGGGTAATAACATTTCACACTATACTTTTTTCAATGCTACTGAGAGAGTCCCTGAGCCCTCAGCCCTGCTGCTTCTGGGTGCCGGTATCGCCGGATTGGCAATGTATCGTCGTAGAAGAAGCTGATCTGATCACGAACAAATAGTACAACCTCAAAGCCCCGGACTGGTTCCGGGGCTTTTTTGTCGGGAAAATTTACAGTTCATGTGCCATGGATGATGTCATCCCCCTTGACAAAGCCGGCGGCTCTTTTTATTTTTCATTATTCGGGAATATGATTGTATCCATCGTAGGGGCGCGATTCATCGCGCCCGATTGTCATACGCCCGTTTTTGACGAACCATACATGCAGGGCGCAATAAATTGCGCCCCTACGCAATCATCATGAAATTTTAACGGAGGATTGAACCAATATGGGCAAGAAAGTAAGAAAAGAAGAAGGTCAGATTTCTATCCACACAGAAAACATTTTCCCGATCATCAAAAAATGGCTTTACAGTGACAAGGATATCTTCCTGCGTGAACTGATTTCCAACGCTGTGGACGCCATTCACAAATTGCAGAACGTCAATCTGCTTGAAGGGCTGCAACTCTCTGATGAATACAAGGTTGATATCAGCATCGATAAGGATGCCGGCACTCTGACAGTATCCGACAACGGTATCGGCATGACCGCCGATGAGGTGCGTAAATATATCAACCAGGTTGCTTTTTCCTCGGCGGAAGACTTCATCGAGAAATTTAAGGAAATGGAAGATAAAAACCAGATCATCGGCCATTTCGGTCTTGGTTTTTATTCCAGTTTCATGGTTGCAGAAACTGTAGAAATTCGCACTCTTTCTTACCAGAAAGAGGCAAAGGCCGTTCACTGGCGTTGTGAAGGAACTACGAGTTACACCATTGAGGAAATCAGCAAGGAGCAGCGGGGCACCGAGGTGACCTTGCATCTGAATGATGACGAAAAGGAATTTCTTGATCCGGTCAAGGTCCGTGAGTTGATCAAGAAGTACTGTAATTTCCTTCCCGTATCCATCTGTCTGGAAGGAGAAGAGGTTAACGACAAAAATCCACTATGGACCAAGTCAGCAACAGAGATTAGTGATGAAGAATACAAGGAGTTTTACCACAAGCTTTATCCCATGTCGGATGACCCCTTGTTCTGGATCCACTTGAATATCGATTTTCCCTTCAACCTTAAAGGGATTCTTTACTTTCCGCACTTGACCAATGAGTTTGACGTAACGCGAAGTCACATCAATCTGTTCTGCAACCAGGTGTTTGTATCTGACAATACACCGGAGTTGATCCCCGAATTCTTAACCCCCTTGCAGGGCTGTCTTGATGCTCCTGATCTGCCATTGAACGTGTCACGCAGTTACCTGCAGAATGAACCACAGGTGCGCAAGATTCGTGAGGTGATCAGTGGGCGGGTCGCGTCGAAGATCGTAGATTTAGCAAAAAAAGATCATGAAGCTTTTGTGCCGATCTGGGAGGATATCCACTCATTTGTCAAATACGGTATGATGCGTGAGGATAAATTCTATGACAAGGTCAAGGATCAGGTTATCTATCGATCGACAGGCGAAGAACGCTATACTACCTTGCCCGATTATCTTGAGCGCAATAAAGAGAAGCACGAAAACAAGGTCTACTATGCCAATGACGAAGGAGCTCAGGCAACTTACCTGCGCTTGTTTAAATCCCAGGGATTAGAAGCACTGATTCTTGATGCCATGATTGATAATCATTTTATTCAATTTATGGAGTCAAAAAACACGGATCTAAAATTTGAACGAGTTGATTCAGATGTTACTGAAAATCTCCTGGAGCATGATGCCTCGAAAAAAATCGTTACCGGTGACGATAATCAGACCCGAGAGGAGAAAATTGAAAAAATCTTCAAGGATCACCTTGATATCAAAGGCCTTCATATCCGCGTTGAAACCCTTAAAGATGAATCCGTGCCGGGAATGATATTGCTCAATGAGCAACAGCGGCGCTTTAAAGAAATGACACGGATGATGGGGCAGGGTAAAGAAATGCCCGACCTGTTTGCTGACCATACTCTCATGGTCAATACCGCAAGCCCGGCCATTGCCAAGGTGCTGGCTTTAATCGACGCCGATAATGCCGAAACCGCCAACATGCTGGTTGACCAGATCTACGACCTGGCGATGCTTTCTCATCAGGCCATCAGCAAGGAACGCATGGCCGGATTCATGGAGCGTAGTGGGAAGTTGCTGGGAATGATTTAATTAGTAGGGAGTGGGTAGTAGGGACTGGAGTTTTCCGGTCCCTGCTCGTAATTGCCTGAAGTCCGCCTCACACTCGTTCGCTAACGCTCACTCAAGGCACAAAGATCACCAGGAAAACCAGTATCAAACGTATATTTACGCAAAAAAAATCCAAAACCTGTTTTTAAGGCATTTAACCATGAATTATGTTTTTGACCCTGTACATATCCGCGTCAATCTGTGTTTGTCTGCGGCTACATGATTCTCTCTGTGCTCTTTGTGGCTCCGTGTGAGAAATGTGCCTTTATTCCGTCAATTGATCTGTCTGACGCAATGCCTCGAACAGAATAATTGCCGCTGCATTGGCCAGATTCAGGCTCCGAACCAGGGGTGAAGCGATGGGGATACGGATGGCCTGAGGGCCGACTGTCTCAATCATTTCCTCCGGCAATCCCAGGGTTTCCTTGCCGAAAACGATAAAGTCTCCAGCAGTAAATGCTACCTGAGTATAGTTTTTCTCTGCCTTTTTCGAGGTGTACCAGAATCTTCCTTCTGGAAACTCCTGTCGCAGTTGTTCAAATGAATCCCAGCGCAGCAGTTTGACATGCTTCCAGTAGTCGAGCCCTGCGCGGCGGACCTGTTTGGCATCAATGGAAAAACCCAGTGGGCCAACCAGATGGAGCCAACTGCCGGTGGCAGCACACAAGCGGCCGATATTGCCGGTGTTTTGGGGGATTTCCGGTTCGATCAGGACAATGTGGAAGGGGGGAGCTGGTGCGTCGTTATCTATTGGCATGATTGATGTCGCAATTATTTAAAAAAACTATTGGGTCCACGGAAAACACGGAAAAGCACAGAATAAACATTTGCAGCATTTTGGTTTCAGTCCTGTTCATTTGTGGATAAACATCATTTTTGGATTTAACACTGTTGATGCTCATAATCCAGAGATTTCAGGACAATCCTGGCCCAGAGGTTGATATTTTCCGTATAAGCCTTGTGAACTTTGCCGTCGACTGCTCGAAATAGTCTGCTGGCTTTTTGTCCATCACGGGAATTGTCATAGACGTAGGTGCGATCAACGAAGCGGGCAACAATAGCACAGTTAACAATGGATTTGCTGTAACGGCTGATAATTTTTTCTATCGGAACCGTATGTCCACCTTCGGTGACTCGCTGGGCTACCCGGGCGGCATTGATTGTCGGTGAATCGGTGCTGACAAAAAAAAGACGGATAAAATAACCGGCATTTTTGGCACGGCGTAAAAAATCAACCTTGTTGGGTGCCGACATGACGGTTTCAAACACCAGGCTTTTTCTTTCTTCAAGACACTGTTCACGGATTCTGTCAGCCTCATTGGCCGCCTTGATCGTGGCCTCACGGGAATTCCAATCGCCATAGACTTCCTGGGCTATATCATCGGGGTTGACGTATATACAGTCTTCTCCGGTGACCCAATGATGGAGACGAAGGTTCTGCGTCAAAGAGGTTTTGCCGGAACCATTGGGGCCGGCGATGACAATAATGACGGGCTGACGTTGAGAGGTCATCAGGCAACGGCCTCGAGTACAGCTTTTTGCAGGTTATCCATCAAGGTGTTGTGAGCCTTTTGGGCTTTGTGGTTAGCCTTTAAGGCAACGTCGTAAAGTAGGGCATCCATTTTTTCCGGATCCGGCTCTACATCGGGGTTGAGAAGGTCAACAGTCGGCACCTTGATCTTGTGACCGGCAAAAAGCTGGGCCGCTTGCTGATCAAAAAACACAACTTCAGGAATGCCGAATCTGGTACTGAGTTTTTTGATATGGCTTTTGGTAAGGTTTCTTTTGTCGGACAGTATTAATGAGATATGGCCCCTGCTGCCGATCTCGTGGCGCAGGTCGGCGTAGGAGAGACCATGACGTTTAATCAGGGCGGTAAGGGCAATAACTGCTGGATTTTTAAGCCGGGTCATAACAGCCTCCTGTGTTTTCAAATTGTAAACAATGAGGCCGTTTTGGTCAACGAATTTGGCTATAAGATGAACAAGCCACCTACGTTGCAGGTGGCTTGTAGTGCTGGCAAGTAGATTTCGTCAGCTTTTCAACGCCTGGTCAAAATCAGCGATCAGATCATCAATATGTTCCATTCCGGCAGAAACCCGAATCATTCCCGGCGTAACTCCGGCGGATAACTGCTGTTCGGCTGTCAGTTGCGAATGAGTTGTTGATGCCGGATGGATGACCAGCGTTTTGGCATCGCCGATGTTGGCCAGGTGGCTGGCAAGTTTGACCTTGTTGATGAAGTTTTTACCGGCATCACGACCGGCCTTGATTTCGAAGGTCAGAATAGCACCCTGTCCTTTGGGCAGATACTGTTGTGCCCGTTGGTAATCCGGATGATTCGGCAATCCAGGGTAGGAAACATCCGCCACTTGTGGGTGATTGTTCAACCAGGTCGCCAATTGAAGAGCGTTTTCGCAGTGACGTGGCATCCGGACGTGCAGGGTCTCCAGCCCCTGAATAATCTGAAAGGCGTTGAACGGAGAGATACAGGGACCCATATCGCGCAGCAACGTCAGGCGCATTTTGAGGATGTAGGCAAGGTTGCCCAGGGCCTGATGATAAACCAACCCGTGATAGCTGGGATCAGGAGTTGTAAATTCCGGGAAGCGACCACTCGACCAGTCGAAACGACCACTGTCAACAACGGCACCACCAATGCTGGTGCCATGGCCACCGATAAATTTAGTCAGAGAATAGCAGACAATATCGGCACCATGCTCGATAGGGCGAAACAGGTAAGGTGTAGCGACCGTATTGTCGACGATCAGGGGGAGGCCGTGGCTGTGGGCAACTGCAGCTATTGCTTCAAAATCATCGACATTGTTCTGCGGATTGCCGAGGGCTTCAATGTAAACAGCTTTGGTGTTGTCATCAATAGCCGCTGCGATACAGGATGGATCGGAACTGTCGACAAAGCTGACATTTATCCCCATACGTTTGAACGTATGATTGAAGAGATTGTAGGTGCCGCCATAGAGAGCCCGTCCGGAAACAATATTGTCACCGGATTGGGCCAGATTCATGATTGCCAGAGTGATGGCAGAAGATCCTGAAGCCAGAGCCAGGGTGCCGACACCGCCATCAAGGGCTGCCAGACGCTGTTCCAGTACATCAGTTGTCGGGTTCATCAGGCGGGTGTAGATATTGCCCAACTGTTTCAGGGAAAAAAGGTCCGCCGCATGATCCGCCGAATCAAAGGTGTAGGAGGTGGTTTGATAGATGGGGACTGCCCGTGATTTAGTGGTTGGATCAGGCTGTTGGCCGGCATGAAGGAGCAAGGTCTCGATAGCATGGTGGGATTGATCAGGCATAGGTCTCTCCTGTTGCAGCGCGCTGAAATTTATAGTTTATCAATCTGGTGTGGAAACTAATGTTAATTCTATAGCAGATAGATAAAAAACCTGCAACGGGAATTTACGTTCATCCGCAGAATTCAACCTGAAAAAATGATCCACGGAAAACACGGAATGCACGAAAAAACAGATATCAGCATAGAACATAGAGCAACCTGCTCGATTGACTATGAACCCTTAGAAAGTACCTGAAGGCTGTATCCAGGGCAGGTTGGTTCTAAAGGTTTAGCTCCCGTCCTTTTTCGTGTCTTCCGTGGACCAACAAGCTTTTTTCAGGCTTTTTTGCCGTGGAGGTGTCTATTTCTAATCAACGTTGACTGACCTTCAATGCCTGCTCCACATCGGCAATAATATCATCGATATGCTCAATGCCGACCGACAAGCGAATCAGGTCGGGAGACACCCCGGATGCCATCTGCTGCTCTTCGGTAAGTTGGCGGTGGGTGGTGCTGGCCGGGTGCAGGACACAAGAGCGGGCATCACCAACATGGACAACCAGTGCAATCAAGCGACAGGATTCCATGAATTTTACCCCGGCTTCCCGGCCTCCTTTGATACCGAAAGTTAATACTCCACTGCAACCTCGAGGGAGGTATTTTTGCCCCAGATCGTAGCTGGGGTGGCTCTTGAGACCAGGGTAGTTAACCCAGGTAACATCCGGGTGTTGTTGCAGATATGCCGCCAGCGCCAGGGCATTACTGCTGTGGCGTTCCATGCGCAAAGGCAGGGTCGTCAAACCCTGATTGAAGAGAAAACTGTTTTGCGGCGCCGGAGTTGCACCAAGGTCACGCATATACTGGACACGGGCCTTTACAATATAGGCGGCAGGGCCGAACGTTTCGAGATAGCGAAGGCCATGGTAGCTGGAATCGGGTTCCGTCAATTCCGGATACTTTCCCCCTGCACCCCAATCAAAGGTGCCGCCGTCAACGATGACCCCACCGACGCTGGTGCCGTGGCCATCAATATATTTGGTTGCTGAATGCACGATAATATGTGCTCCATGATCGAGGGGTCTGCACAAATATGGGGTGCCGAAGGTGTTGTCAATAATCAGTGGTACGTTCATACGTCGCGCCAGCTCACTGAATTTGGCAAAATCAAGAATATTCAGGCCGGGGTTGCCGATGGTTTCAGCGAACAAACAACGAGTTTCCGGGCGGAATGCCGCCTGAAGATCTTCAATGGAGGCGTCAGGATTAACAAAACTGACGTCAACTCCGAGTTTTGGCAGGGTGTTGGCGAAGAGTGAGTAGGTCCCCCCGTAGAGAGTGCCGGCAGAAACGACATGCTGACCGCTGCGGCAGATGTTAAGAATCGCCAGCGCCGATGCTGCCTGGCCCGAGGAAGTTGCCAGAGCGCCAACGCCACCTTCCATAAGGGCGATCTTCCCCTCAAATGCCTCTGTTGTCGGATTGCTGATACGGGTGTACATATGGTCCGGCAATTCCAGATCGAAGAGCTTGGCCACATGATCGGCTTTGTCATATTTATAGGTCGTGCTCTGGCAGATAGCCGGAATGCGCGGCTCGGTAGGTTTGGGTTGATAGGTCCCCTGAACTGCCTGGGTTTCAATCTTCCAGTTCTTTTGCATGGAATGCCTCCTCGAATCATGTCATGGTATCTGTGGCTTGATGTCGGATATTCAAGTACCGGAACAATAGCAGATTAGCAGGGTGTTGAAAAACGTTTTTGAGGCCGGATCAGCAGGCTGAAAATAGGTAATAACTTGCATTTAGAGGTCAGGTAAATCGGCATGTTGGGCCGATATTAACGCTGCAGTACCAAGGTGGATGCCTTTTCGCTATCCTGACAGCAAAACAGCCTGGTGTGCGGCGCTGTCTATTTAAAAGGTTGAAAATGATGAAGTTGAACATGTTGTGCAATCTTGTCGCAGAGTTGCAGCCACATCTAAAAGGAGCTCGAGTCTCGAAAATTTATCAGCCGGAAGCGGATATGCTGATCCTGCGGCTGTGGACGGGAACAGACAACCTGCGTCTGCTTATTGCGGTGACGCCGGGCCGACAAAAATTGCACCTGACCCAAAAGGAATGGCTTAATCCCCACCAGCCGCCGCGATTCTGTCAATTACTGCGTTCACGTATTACCAGAATCGAGCATATTCATCTGGTCAACGACGATCGTGTTGTGCAGCTTGACTGTGTCGGCCCTAAAGGTAACTGTTTTCTGGTCATTGAAATGTTTGGCTCCAGCGGCAATATGATTCTGACCGATGAGCAGATGATGATTATCGATGTTCTCAGGCGGGATAAGGGTGAGATTTCCGGACGTCTGTTGTTGGCGGGGAACAGCTATGGTTATCCGGATAAAAGCTCGGTAGGTTATTCTGATCCGGAATCTTTTTCGGAGTTGCCGGAAAATTGCTCGACCTGGAGTGAATGCTGTGATCAGCAATCAGCAGATGTGTCGGTGGCAAATGCACAACAGGGTCTGCAACAGCAATTGCGCCAGTCGATTGTTCGCCGGCAGAAAAAGCTGCAACGTCGCCTTGAAAAGATCAAACAGGAACTGAATCGACAACAATCTGCTCAAGACGACAGGATAAAAGGGGATCTGCTCCTGGCACATTTGCATCAGATCGATAAGGGAATGGGAACAATTCGTCTGGTGAATATGTTCTCTGAACTAACAGAAGAAATTGAAATCAAACTCGATCCGCTTCTTTCACCACAACAGAATGCCCAGGTCTATTTTAAAAAGTACAAAAAATCAGGACGTGGAGTTGAGCACAGTCTCAGACGTCTGGAAGAGACCAGTGCGGAAATGCAGTGGCTGGATGAGTTGCTTTACCAGTTGGATGATCAAATCGACCCCGCAGACCTGGAAACGATACGCACAGAAATGATTGGTGCCGGGCTGTTGAAAGAGGAGGGGACATACCATAAAAAGCGAACACGTCAACCAAATGCACCGCAGGAGTTTGTCAGCCCCTCCGGGATCCCAGTGCTGCGAGGAAGAAACAACAGGCATAACGACCAGTTGTCAGGGCGACAAATGAAAAGCAGGGATCTATGGTTTCATGCCCATCAATGTCCGGGGGCTCATGTCTTGCTCAAGGTTTCGGCAGTGGCGGGAGAGGCGACGGATGAAGACATTTACTACGCAGCCGCTATTGCCGCCGGCTATTCAAGGGCACGACATGATGCCAAGGTGGAGGTCATGACGGCAACGGCGGAAAATGTGTCACGGCCCAAAGGTGTGCCGCCCGGACTAGTGACGGTCAGGAATTACAAAACCCTGATGGTTGAGCCTTTCAGGCCTGAGTAGGACGGCTGTAGACAGTGCTTTTTTTGTTGCAAACAAAAAAATCCTCTGTTATATATTCCAACGCTTCACGCCGAAGTGGTGGAATTGGTAGACACGCTAGGTTCAGGGTCTAGTGGGCGTAGGCCCGTGGGAGTTCGAGTCTCCCCTTCGGCACCAAAAAAAACAGACCGCGAAAGCGGTCTTTTTTTTTGTTCAAAATTTGCATCAACACCGATACTCTCTGGTCGTCACCCCCTTGTAATCAGAATCTTAACGCTTGTGACACTACCATTTTTGCAGTGCGCATACTTTAAGCGCGGCTATCTCCTTGTGCATCAGATATGATTCATGCATCAACCCTTCAATCAAATGCAAAAAAAATAATAATTTTTGATTTTCTCCTCCCCAGTCAGATTTTATTCAGATCCCTCTGTCATAATACATGCGTCTTGTTTTGATCTGCCTTGTTATGGAGAGTTGTCTATGCAGTCCAGAGCCGCACTGTTGGTTGACGACGATATTGAACATCGGGATCTGATGGCACGTTTGCTGTTGGAAAGGGGGTATCGTGTAAAGACGTATGCCAATCCCATTTCGTTTATGTTGCGTTGCGATATTAATTGTCATCCCTCATCCGGACACTGTTTTGATGTGATTGTTGCTGGGAATAAAATGTCCGGTATGAGTGGAATTGATTTCATTCAGCGCATCAGAAGTCGTGGCTGCTATTTGCCGGATCATCAAATCGGCATTTTCTGTTGCGACTGGGATGATGACAGTCTGCAACAGATTAACCAACTTGGCTGTCGGTTTTTCTCCAAGCCCATTGTTGTTGCAGAAGTTGATGCGTGGATTTCAGCAATATATTCTAAGAAAATGTAATAAGCTGAAAAATCGATATAAATCTACCGTTCTTAACTGTCAATCTATTCATGTCCGTTTTTTCATTCCGAGGTATTTCATCTTTTCAGTCACCAGCATTCTTTATTTCAAGAGTTGCTTTGCTTTTTGTTGAGTATTTGCTAAAGTAAAACGTCTTTCCATTCTAACTATTTATCTGATTTTTTAATGTGTTTTTTTGATTGTTTGAAATATGAAATGAAAACAAGCATATAACTGTAAGAGGGCCTTTATGTATCGTATATCTGTTCTATTCATTGTCTTGTTGTTGGCAGCTTGTTCCAGTCAAACACCGCAGGAAATGGTAGCGGAAGGTGATCGATTGGCAGCAGAGGGGAATTTGCGTGGAGCAATTGTTCTATACCGAAATGCCCTTGAAAAAGATGCTAATGACCTGTCTGCCCGTATCGGCCTCGCTGGCGCGTATCAAGGCAGTAATAGCCTTGATCTTGCAGAGCAGGAATTTCAGAAGGTTCTTCTGCAAAATCCGACAATGCATCAAATCCACTTGCGTCTCGCGACCATTTATATTGACCGGGGCGAACCTGAAAAGAGTCTGGCTGAGTTAGAGCGCTTCCATGCGGTTTCGTCTGCTACGGCAGAGTCATTGATGATAAATGGTCGTGCATATGGTGCTTCCGGGGATCTGTCCCAGGCCGAAGCACTGTTCAACAGGGCGATTTCTCTGGACCCCGGGTATGCTCCCGCCCATTTGAACCTGGCAAAGGTATACCTGCAACGTAACGACCTGCAGCGGGCAGAACATCGGCTGCGCGAGACCATCAGTCTTGACAAGCATCAGTTTGAGGCTTATTTCCTGTTGGCTCCCATGGAGACAGCCAGGGGGAATCTGGAGGCAGCTCTACAGCTCTATCTTGATCTGGCCGCAGTTGAGCCTCGTCAGCACTATGCCTTGTTCATGGCTGGAATTATGCAGTTGGACCTTGGTGATTTCGCAGCCGCATCAGCAACGGCAGAGCGTCTGCAGCGTAGCTTCCCCGATCGTGCTGAGGGGTCGCGTTTACAAGGAATGCTGCTGTATCGTCAAAACAATTATGATGATGCCAGGGTCGCTCTGGAACGGTCTTTACGTGTTGAGCAGCATCCGCTGACCTTTCTGTTTCTGGGCTTGAGTTATTATTCTCTCGAGCGGTTTGAACTGGCTCTTAATCAGTTTCAGAGTGCTTTGGATGTCAGCCCGGAGTTTGAACGTGCCCGGGTTCTTGTTGCTTTGACGTTACTCAAGCAAAATCGCACTGACGATGCCATCACTCAGATTCAAAGGGTGGTGCGCAGTAATCCGAATAACGCCTACGCACGTCATGTTCTAGGTAGTGCTTATCTTGCTGCCGGGCAACTTGACCGTGGCGTTGCCGAACTTGAGGCCGCATCCAATCTTGATCCGTCACTGGTTGAAGCACATTTGCAGCGTGGCGTGGTACGTTTGACGCAGGGGGACATTGGAGCCGGAGAGGAAGACCTGATCCGTGCTGTTCATATCGCTCCCGAGCTTCTGAACAGCCGTTTAATGCTGGTTACTCACTATTTACGCCAGAAAAACTATACAGCAGCAATCGAAGCAATTAAAGAAGGAATGACCGGAACTGAGCAGGATGCCTTGTTGAACAACTATCTTGCTGCTGCGTATTTTTCCCAAAATCGCCCGCAACAGGCAGTAGCCGCATTGCAGGCTGCCAAAGAGGCAAATCCGGATTATTATACCCCCTATTTCAATCTTGCTTCCTATCATGCCTCTCAGTCCGAATATGACCTCGCACTGCAGCAATTTCAGGAGGTGCTTGGCCGTGATGCTAATAACTTAAGGGCCTTGCTTGGCAGTGCGGCTGTTTACAATGTTCAGGGGCGCGGCGATGACCTTGACGCTGTGTATCGGCGGATCGAAGCGACAAGAACGGAACAGGGGTTCGTTGCCGCAGCTCAATACCAGTTACGTAAGGGCGATGTTGCTGCAGTGTTAGCTGTTCTGGATCGCGGTTTGCAGGTTCATGGTGGATCCATGGCACTATTGGAAATGAAAGGCTCGTTGCACCAGCAGCGTGGAGAATTTAAAGCCGCTGAAGAGGTCTTTGCGCGCTTGGCTACCCTTTCTCCCGAGCGAGGCAATAACCTTTTATGGCGTCTTTTCATGCAGCAGAACAATCGCGAAGCCGCTCAGCGGCTTGTTTCCGACCTTTTACGCACCAGCCCGGGACAGGAATTTCCCTATCTGCTATCAGCTTCCATGAGCATGACAGAAGGAGATTCCGCTGCAGCCATCTCTACTCTGCAGCAGGGAATCAGTCGCATGCAGCAACCCTCACGTTTACAGATGCAGCTTGCGGCAATTTATGAGCAGTCCCAACAGAAAGAACGCGCACAGCAGCTGTACCAGCGCATCCTTCAGGCAGACCCTACTTTTGCACCGGTTCATGTGGCACTTGGTGTTGCGGCTGAACGTGACGGAAACAAGGGCGCTGCACGAGATTATTATCGAAACGCTCTGAATCATGACGCAGACAATGTCATTGCCCTTAACAATCTTGCCTATATTCTGTCAGATAATTTCGGTGAAGATCGTCAGGCCCTTGACTATGCCATGCGGGCCTATCAGTTGCGTCCCAACGATCCGCGTATTATGGATACTCTGGGCTATATCCTGGTGAAAAACGGGCGGGCGCAGGATGCGATAAATCTTTTGCAACAGGCCCATGATCTGCTTCCAGATATACCGGTGGTGGCTATTCATTTAGCTGAAGCTAAAATTGCTATAGGTGATAAAGACGCTGCCAGGGCACTTCTTGAGCAGGTTCGTGACGGTGATTCTGTTGTCGATGCCGAGGCAGCGCGCAGATTACTGAATCAACTTTAGCTGCTTGTAAAGGAGTGGGGACATGATCAGGCCGTCATTCTTACTGCAGCTATATGAAGCACTACTGGCAGGCGTTTGTTTGATCGTTGCCAACTATATGCGTTACGGACGCTTTGATTTGGGAGCTGCTGTCTTTGATGGTGGCGCGATAAGGTTGACAGCCTTTGTTCTGGTGATCATTACTGTCTCATACCTTTTCAATTTGTACGAATTTCGTCGTTTTAACGAGTTCAGATACATTTCTCTCAGGGTTGTTTCAGCAATGATTATCTCATTGCTGATTTTGTCGGCACTTTTCTACATTTTGCCCGGCATTGGATTCTGGCGCGGCGTATTGCTCCTTAGTCTGTTCCTTTTTGCTGCGTTGCAGATATTCAACCGCTGGTTGATCCGTCGGTTTTCGCGGGCATCTTTCTTTGCTTCAAAAATCCTCATCCTCGGAGCGGGCGATCTTGCCAAAAAAATCGCCGACATTGTTCCTGCAGATGACAATATGCACAGTTTTTTACGCTTCGTTACCTGCACGGAACAGGAGCCCAAGGTTGATCCCTCTATGATTGTCGGACATGTCGACCAGATAAAAACAATTATCCAGGATTATCGTCCACACAAGATGATTGTTGCATTGTCTGAGCGACGTGGCAATCTGCCTCTAAAGGAGATTATGCATTACAAGCTGCAAGGAATAGAGGTCATGGAAGCACCGGCCTATTATGAGCAGGTGTCCGGCTGTCTGCTTTTGGAACAGATACGTCCCAGTTCCTTTATCTATAATCCGCGTTTTCGCATGACTCCATTTATGCGAAGCTATAAACGATTGATTGATATCGCTTTATCATTCACCGGTCTTTTCATCACGGCTCCCTTTTTTCCAGTCATTGCCCTGGCCATTTGCCTTGACTCCAAAGGGCCGATATTTTTCAAGCAATTACGGGTTGGAGAAAATGAGCGAGAATTTTATGTTTATAAGTTTCGCACCATGGCTGACGATGCGGAAAAGGATACCGGCGCGGTTTGGGCGCAAAAAAATGATCCGCGAGTTACCAGGATCGGACAGTTCATGCGTAAAACCCGTATTGATGAAATTCCGCAATTGTATAATGTGCTAAAGGGGGACATGAGCTTTATCGGACCCCGTCCAGAGCGTATGACCTTTGTCGAAAGACTGAAAGAATCCATACCCTATTACTCCACTCGACATTTTGTTAAGCCGGGAGTTACCGGCTGGGCCCAGGTGCGGTATCCTTATGGAGCGTCTGATGAAGATGCGCTGGAGAAACTGCGTTATGATCTTTTTTATATCAAAAACTATTCACTTGCTCTCGATTTAAAAATTATTCTCGACACGATTCGTGTTGTTACATCAGGCTTTGGCGGGAGGTAAGAAATGAAAACTCTTGGTGTTTTCTGTTTGGTTTTGGTGATTATGGTCTCTGCAGTCAGTGCGCAAGAGTATAAAATTGGCAGTGGTGATGTTCTGGAAGTATCGGTCTGGGGAGTGCCGGAAATGAGTCGGACCGTTACAGTGCGTCCTGATGGCAAAATTACTCTGCCGGCAGTTGGTGATGTTGTTGCTGATGGAGTGGCTCCCATGGATCTGAGCCGACGCATAGCCGTGGTAATTGAAGACTATGTTAAGCAGCCGATTGTGACTGTGTCGGTTCAACAGATACGAAATAACCGGGTTTATGTCATTGGTGGCAGCGTGTCGCGGGTTTTTGATATGGCTCATCAGATGACCCTGCTCAAACTCCTCAGCGAGCTCGGCGATTTCAGCCGAGCTGATTTGCGCCGTGCTTATCTGTCACGTAACGGTGACAGAATTACCACCGATTTTTTTGCCCTGTATTTTGAGGGAGATCTGGCTCAGGACGTATCCCTGCATGCAGAAGATATCATTTTTATTCCCAGTAACCTGACCAACATTGTTTATGTCCTCGGTGCGGTCAACACCCCGCAGCCCATCCAATACGTTGAAGGAATGCGCGCCCTTGATGCCGTATTGGGTGCCGGGGGGTTCTCAGGCTTTGCTCGTGAAAACTCGGTGACGGTCATTCGTGAGTCCGGTGAAAAAATCGGTATTGATCTACGTCAGGTTCGGCGTGGTCGTGATATCGAGCAGAATATTCCATTGCGACCGGGCGATTATCTGATTGTTGACGAAAGCCTTTTTTAGTATGGCGACACCCAACCCTTGAATGGCACAGCATTTGTTTTCAGCTGTAATGACGGATGTATTTGAAAACCATCTTTTAAAGGTTTGTAAGGAATGAAAGAAACGCTTAAACAGATACTAGGTTATTTGTACGCACTCTACCGCTACAAATACCTCTTCATCGCCGTGTCTTTATTTGTGATGACCGCAATAGGTGTCTACAGTTTCACCTTGCCGAAAATCTACCGTGCCGATACCACGGTATTTATTGAAAGCAACGTCATTGACCAGCTTGTCCGCGGCATTGCTGTTACTCCACGGATGGAAGATCGCGTTCGTGTTTTGCAGGCAGCCATGCTCAGCCGCGATATGATCATGCGAACTCTGGTTGATTTGAATTCAACAGTGTTAACCAGAAGCGAGGCAGCGCAACAGGAATACATATCGGGGCTGCAACGACGGACCCGAATCAATATCACGCGGCAGATGGACAGGTTTAATGTGTCGATAGAAGATCAGGATCCTCAGTTTGCCCAGCGTTTTATCAATACTTTGGTTGCCATTTACATAGAAGAAAGTCTGTCCTCAACCCGTGCCGAGACATTCGGAGCCAGTCGATTTCTGCAGGAACAGCTGGAAACATTTAGAAATCGTCTTGAACAAGCTGAGGATCGTATTATCGAATTTCGTCGGAATCAGGGAATATTTTTCTCCGTTGACGAGTCCGCAACCATAGCAACAATACGTCAGATGATGAATCAGGTAGAAGAAATTGAGTTGAATGAAGAAACACTCCGTGCTCGTAAAACGCTGCTGGCCGAACAGTTAAGTCGCACGAGCAGAACCATCGATATGGTCAGTGAGACAGCGGAAAACAATCGTCTGATAGAGATGGAAACACGGTTGAGTAACCTGTTGTTGCGCTATACCGAAAACTATCCTGAGGTGGTTCGACTTAAATTTGAGATTGAGGCCCTTAAACAGCGGATGCAGGATCCACAGGTCGCTCAGCAGGAGCGTGGTGGAACCCGAATGACCACCGTGAATCCGTTGTATCAGCAGTTACAGAGTCAGTTATATGACGTAGAATCAGAGTTGTCGTCCCTTGACGCCCGCAAACGGAATTTACTGCAGAACATTGGTGATCGCGAGCAACAATTGCAGGAAATACCGGAGGCTCAAAAAGCTCTGGCAATTCTTATCCAGGAGCGTGACTCTTACCGATCCATTTATAATGATCTGTTGTCGCGCATGACCCAGTCTGAAGTATCCACTCAAATGGAGGTTGCCAATAAAGCGGCAACTTTCCGGGTTGTAGACCCTGCGGTGCTCCCGCAGGTGCCCATTTCACCCAACATGCTGCGTATGCTCTTGCTTGCCGTTGCCGGAGGATTCGGTTGTGGTCTGGGCTTTGTTTTCTTGATTGAAAATATGGACAGCCGTGTCCGTGATCCCGATATTTTTGATGAGCTAGGTGTCGATGTCCTGGCAGTTGTTCCGAATATATCTGATCCGACAGTTTTGAAAAAACGCTTTGTGGGTGATGTCCTTCTGGTTGGTTTCTCCGGGATCTATCTGATCGGCTTTACCGGGATCTTCTTTTTTTATGACCGGATTGTGCCTCTGATGACTTCTTTAATAACGAGTTGATATAACTATGAGCCGTATAGAAAAAGCACTAAAAAAAGCAGCTGAACAACGGGCTGCCAGCCCTGTTCCTCCCCAGGCCACGACTGTTCAAGATGCAGAAGAACAGCAACCGGTACGCACCATCAAGCAACGTGTCAGTGCTTTACTTGATGTGGTGCCATTGAAGATAGATCATCTGATGTTGGCAACGGCCCGCGATGAAAAGACGGCTGTCGTTGAGGAATACAACAAATTACGAGCAAGTTTGATCGCCTTGACCAGTGGTGACAGTTTTCGTAACGCGATTATGGTAACCAGCACCGTCAGTGAAGAGGGTAAAACCATGACCGCTCTTAATCTGGCTATCTCGCTGGCTAAAGAACATGACCACACTGTGCTGTTGGTCGATACGGATCTGCGGCGACCATCGATCCACAGGTATCTGGATATCAAACCGGAAGTCGGCCTTGTGCACTGCTTGCGCGATAATTTACCCATCGAAAAAGCGCTGATAAAAACCGGCGTCGGCAAGCTGGTTGTTCTGCCGGCCGGCGAAGCAGTAAAAGATCCGGTGGACCTGCTTTCTTCCCGGCGCATGAAAGCAATCGTTAAAGAGCTTAAAGAGCGCTACCCGGAGCGTTATGTCATTTTTGATACCCCTCCAGCATTACCCTTTGCTGATGCGGGTGTGCTTTCCGGCGTTGTTGATGCCACCTTGTTTGTTGTCAGAGAGGGCAGGGCCAAGCTGGAAGATGTGGTGGAAACATTGGAAGAATTCAAGCGCCATCATCTGCTGGGGATTATATATAACGATGCTCACAGTTTTGTTAACCGGCAGAGTTATTACTACGGCAATTATTAACCGAGGATAACGCCATGAAATCAAAGATATTTCGGATATTATTACTCAGCTCGGCGGTGCTTCTGCTGGTATTTTCAAGTGCCTGGTCGGCAATGGAGTTAGCACCTCGCTTTACTCTCTCCCAGGAGTACAACGATAATATTTTCCTGACGGAATCTAATCGTGAAAGTGACTGGATCACTACCCTTGAGCCCGGATTGAGCTTTGGATACGATCATCGCTCGCTACAAATGACCCTTGATTATGCCCTGCGATATCGGTTTTTCAAAAATAATACCTCGGAAGATCAGGACCGTTTTCGTGATATCCAGCGCGGTGCCGCAGATCTGCTTTTTTTTAGCGGTCGCCCCTTCACTTTACGTACAACCGGAACCATTACCCGCGAAACCATCAATGAACGTGATCGTGACCTTGAATACAATGATACCCGTGATCGCTCCACCGTCTATCGCCTGTCGCTGATTCCCGAGTACTACCTGCGGATAGGGCCTACCATGGGGGTTGTTTTCGGATACACCTTGAATCTGGTCGATTATGTTGACAGAAGGGGCAATGACTACCTGGAGCATCTTGGCCGGGTCAGTATCAATAAAAGCTTATTTGCCAACCTCGATGTCTGGAGCCGTTATCAGTACACCTATCATGACAACGACAATAACAATGAGGATTATGATCGTCATGAGGTCTCGGTCGGGACCAATTACCGTCTTGGTGCGCGTACCACGTTAACGGCCATGATTGGTCGAACGAAAATTGACTATGACCGTGGCGATGAAACGGACAGAACTATCTGGTCTGCAGACGTGACCTACCTGTTCAGTCCGGTAGCGCAAGGAACCCTGGCCTACAGCCAGGACTTCACCATGACCGCCGTTAACGGCTTGTCAAAAACCCGCGAAGCTAGTTTCACGATGGGCTACCAGCCGGTGTTTGGCGATCTGCAATCTGTTGTTTTCTGGCGTGAACTCGACTATGTCCAACTTGACCGGGTTGACAAATCATATGGCGTGCGCTTACGAATTAATCGGCAGTTAGGTCGTTCACTATCCGCAAGTATGGATGCCGGGTATGAACGGATTGATAACAAAGACCCTGATCCAGCTACCGACGAGAAAATCCACCGTTACATTTTGGGTGGCAGTCTCAATTATGAGTATCGTCGCATCGTCACGTCGCTTTCCTATCGTTATCGTTACAACGATTCCGACCTCTCCGGTCGTGATTATCGCAACAATATTATTACTCTTAGTGGAAGATTGCGGTTTTAGTTATGTATACCGGTTTTTTTGAGTTGAGCGCCAAGCCCTTTGAACTGTTACCCAATCCAAAGTTTCTCTATTTAAGTAAAGGTCACCGTAAAGCGTTAAGCTATCTTCAATACGGAGTTCAGGAACGAGCTGGTTTTTCTTTGCTGACAGGTGAGGTCGGATCCGGAAAAACAACCCTTTTACGAGACATTATCAATAAAATCAGTGCCGATATGACCCTGGCCATGGTGTTTAATACCAAAGTAGATGGTCGGCAACTGATTGCCCTGATCAATGATGATTTCGGTCTTAAAACCGAAGGCAAAGATAAGGTCGAGCTTCTTAATGAACTGAATGACTTTCTGTTAAACGAAAATGCTGCCGGACGTCAGGCCATCATTATTATTGATGAAGCGCAGAATCTAACCGAGGAAGCACTGGAAGAAATCCGTCTGTTGTCAAATCTGGAAGCAGACAATTTTAAACTGGTGCAGATCATCCTTGTCGGTCAACCTGAACTCAAGCAGATTATCGCTCGTCCTTCCCTGCGCCAGTTGCGTCAGCGCATAAATATCAGTTGTCACCTGAATCCGTTAAACCGTGAGGAAGTCGAAGAATACATTCTGCATCGACTTGGTACCGTCGGAAAAAGAGACTGCGTCAGTTTTGAAGAAGGTGTTTTTGACGCCATTTTTATGTTCAGCGGCGGTATCCCACGTCTGATAAATCTGATTTGCGATTACCTGATGCTCTCAGCATTTGTTGAAGAAACTCGCAGTATTGACATGGACATGGTCAAAGACGCGATTAACGAGCTCTCTTTTGAAGAGGAAGAGCGGACAGATGGCGGGGAGATGGAAACGACTTCAACGTCGGATGGTACATCACCGGGACGTCGTGTTGGAGGCTCCAGTCTCGATGATCGGGTTGCTCGTATTGAAGAAAACTACGCCAAGCTCAGTGCCAGCCGGACAGAGAGTGAAGCTATTATTGAACGTCTTTCCAGCCAGGGCAGTATTCTGGAGTACTTGATTAACCAGCAACAAAAACAGTTCAATCAGATAGAAGAGCAAATGAAACGTATTTCTGCACAGGTTGAACGGCTCCGTCAGGCAATGCTTGCTGATAATCGGCGCAGTTTGCCGCCGGATGTCGTCAAACTGGAGCCCTTAACACGTAAAGAGACCACCTGAACTGCGTGATCCACAAAGCTATGATCATCTGTCCACGTAAAAGCACGGAAAAAGTCTTTCCTCACACGGAGACACAGAGGTGTCAAGAGGGCTTGAGAAAATTTACAGGCAGAGTCTTTGGGGTTGAGAGTCAAAAAGGCAAAAAAGCTTTCAGGTTATTGTTTTAATAACAATGAATAAGGGTTTGAACTTCGGTTTTACAAAAATAGATCGGCTTCTGTCTGTGCTTTTCCGTGTTTTTCGTGAACGGAGTGTTTTTCAGGTTTAAGCCAGAATATCTGTTTTTTCTTTCTTCGCGTTTTTGTGCCTTGAGTGAGCAAGCGAATGAGCGAGAGGCAAGGTTGTGTAACACTGGTATTTACTCCCGTGTCCTTCTGAGTATTTCGTGGATGATAAGGTTTTAAAAAAATGAAAATTCTTGTAACAGGTGGTGCGGGCTTTATCGGTTCACACCTGGTTGATCAGTTGCTGGCACAGAACCATCAAGTCGTTGTGCTGGATAACCTCAGTACCGGCAAAATGGAAAACCTTCCCCCCGGCAATGACAGGTTGCAAATCGAAAAGGGCGACATCTGCTGCAGACAGACTGTTGACCAGATCACCAGAGGTTGTGATGCCATCGTCCACTTGGCAGCGGTAGCGTCGGTTCACGCATCCGTGGAAGACCCCTGCGGCACGCATCAGGTCAATCTGGTTGGCACTCTTAATCTTCTTGAAGCTGCACGAAATAACAATATCAAACGCTTTGTCTACGCGTCATCTGCCGCTGTTTACGGCAACACTGAGGTTGTTCCCGTAAGTGAGAACACACACCTCAAACCCCTGACACCCTACGCAGCTGACAAGCTTGCCGGTGAATACTATATCGATTTTTACCGGCGGCAGTTTGGCCTGAAACCGATTATGTTTCGGTTTTTTAATATCTTTGGTCCCAGACAGGACCCTTCCTCGCCCTATTCTGGGGTCATCAGCATTTTTCTGGAACGCGCTATGAGCGGTCGGCCCATCAGCGTTTTCGGCGATGGCGAACAGACCCGCGATTTTGTCTATGTCGCTGATCTGGTTCGACTGCTGGAACAAGCTGTGACCATGACCAGAAATATCGCCGAACCGATGAATGTCGGCAATGGAGATCAGACCAGCCTCAAGCAGTTGCTTGCTGTTATCGAGGAGTTTGCAGGCAGACCTCTGGAGGTAAGTCACTATGCTCCGCGCCCCGGAGATATCCGCTATTCCTGTGCCGACAACCGGCGGGTCAAAGAGCAAATGAGTTACAGCCATGAATACAGCGTTGCTGAAGGATTGAAACGTACCTGGGAGTGGATGAAAACCCGGTAGTTTACGGAACACATCTTTATCGGTTTCACACAAAGACACGAAGAGCACCAAGGAAAATAGGTTCTGGGGAGGGGGCCTGCATGATGGGGGAAAATGATATTGGAAAGCATATTGTCGATTGTGCTGTGAAAATTCATATTGCAACAGGTCCAGGACTTCTGGAAAGCGTTTATGAATCAATACTGGCTTATGAGCTTAAGGCTCGTAACTTACAGGTTAAACGCCAGGTTTTAGTACCGTTGATTTACAAAGACATAAGACTTGATGAGGGTTTCAGAGCTGATATTGTTGTGGAAAACAAAGTAATTGTTGAATTGAAGTCGGTTGAGAAAGTAATGAATTCACATAAAAAACAGGTGCTGACTTACTTGAAAATGACCAATCTTAAGCTTGGCTATCTTTTAAACTTTGGTGAAGAAAAAATGGTTGATGGAATTACCAGAATCGTAAATGGATATTTGGATTGAACCCAGTTACTTTGTGTCTTTGTGAGAGATATTAGGTTTGACGGAAACAATAAGAAACTACCTTACTATCGATGTTGAAGATTATTTTCACGTGTCAGCGTTTGAAGATATCTCTCCGCCTGATACCTGGTCAATGCGCGAGTGTCGGGTTGAAAGCAATACTGACCTGATTCTAGATATCCTTGATGAGAATAACACCAAGGCAACATTCTTCATCCTTGGATGGGTGGCCGATCGTTACCCGCATCTCACCAGAAGTATTGCTGATCGGGGCCATGAAATTGCTTGTCACGGGTACCTGCATCAACGTGTAGCCCTGATGGCACGTGACCAATATCGGCAAGATATCCGCCGGGCCAAAGGGTTACTGGAAGATCAGAGTGGGCAGGCCGTTAATGGCTATCGTGCCCCGAGCTATTCTATTACCCGGCAAACCTGTTGGGCCTTCGATGAGTTGATTGCTGCCGGATTTACCTACGATTCCAGCATCTTCCCCATGCGACACGATTATTACGGTATTCCCGACTGGCCGAGATTTGCCGGTTATGCTGTAAAGAACGGAGACAACTGGATAGCGGCACCGAGGGTGGACTCAGCAGAAACCGCTATCAGGGAGATCCCCATCACTACCCTGAATCTGGCCGGGAAAAACCTTCCCATTGCCGGTGGTGGTTACTTTCGTTTATTGCCGTACCACCTGACTCGCTGGGGTTTGCAGCAGATCAACAACAAGGAGCAGCGTCCCTTTGTTTTTTATCTCCACCCCTGGGAGTTTGATCCGCACCAACCTCGTATGGCTGGTGCCAGGATTAAGAGCCGTTTCCGACATTATCTGAATCTGGATCGTACGGAGGCGAGATTCAGGGCATTGTTGCGGGATTTTAAGTTCGGACCGATAGAAGCTGTATGAAAAATATACCTACGATTCATGTGTCCACAGAAATCACGGAAAAACACGGAAAATCATCTCTCACAAAGGCACAAAGGCATGAAGAAATCTTAAGGTTGAATCACAGGCAAAAGCTGTAGGGTTAAAACTGAAGAACGAAAAATCTTTAAGGTTAAGGTTTTAACATCAAAAACAAAGGATTAGATCTTTGGGTTTAACCATAAAACTTCTGTCCGCGATTTCAGTGTTTTCCGTGGATAAAGAGGTTCTCTTGGTGACTTCGTGCCTTCGTGAGAACAATCGCTCACACAGAGGCACAAAGGCATGAAGAAATCTTAAGGTAGAATCACAGGCAAAAGCTGTAGGGTTAAAACCGATAATAATAACAAAAAGCTTTCTGGTTGAGGCTTTGACAACAAAAAAAGCATTTGACCCTGAGTTTAACCATAAAGCATTAGTCAGTGATTTCAGTGTTTTCCGTGGATAAAGAGGATTTCTTGGTGACTTCGTGTCTTGGTGAGAACAATCGCTCACACAGAGGCACAAAGACGCAAAGAGGGCTTGAGGCAGAATCTTCAGGGTTAAGTCTTTAACAGCAAATGACAGCATTTCAATTATAGAAAAGGAAAATAGCTTTATGACCACCCTTGAGCAAATTATCAATAGACAAGCAAAAATCGCCGTTATTGGTCTTGGCTATGTTGGGCTTCCACTAGCCGCTGCATTTGGACGTAAAGCTGACGTCATCGGTTATGACATTGACGGTAAAAAAATTGATCAACTTCTGGCAGGAATTGACGTAACCGGTGAATTGTCTTCAGCCGAACTTGAAAGTACAAATATAGAATATACAACCGATACACACCGGATACAGCACGCCGATTTCATTATCGTTACTGTTCCAACACCCATTGATAGCAACAACAATCCGGATCTTGGACCTCTTCACAAATCATCTGCAACCATAGGCCGCAATCTGAAAAAAGGGGCGGTTGTCGTATACGAATCAACAGTTTACCCGGGAGTCACTGAAGATATCTGTGTCCCGATCCTCGAAAAAGAATCGGGACTTCGCTGTGGTGCTGATTTCAAGGTTGGCTATTCGCCGGAACGAATTAATCCAGGGGACAAGGTTCATACTGTAGACAAAATCATTAAGGTCGTCTCCGGAATGGATGATGAAACCCTCGATCTGGTAGCAGCGGTGTATGAGCTGATAGTCACTGCTGGAGTCCATCGGGCGTCAAGTATCAAAGTCGCGGAGGCCGCCAAAGTTATCGAAAATACCCAGCGTGATCTCAATATTGCCTTGATCAATGAACTTGCGCTCATCTTTAACCGGCTCGGAATACCAACCATGGATGTGTTGGCTGCCGCCGGCACCAAGTGGAATTTCCTGAAATTTACTCCGGGACTCGTCGGTGGTCACTGTATCGGTGTAGACCCCTATTACCTGACCCACAAGGCAGAGCAGATCGGTTACCACCCTCAGGTGATTTTGGCCGGACGCCGGATTAACGATAGTATGGGGAAATATATAGCCGAAAACACCGTCAAACAGATGATACGGGCCGGGAAGGTGATTCGTGAATCACGGGCTTTAATCCTCGGTCTAACCTTCAAAGAAGATGTTCCCGACATTCGTAACACCAGGGTTATCGATATCGTTAAAGAATTGCGCGAATATGGCGTCGAGGTTCTGGTTCATGATCCTTTGGCCGATCCTGCGGAAGCACTACATGAGTACGAACTCCCCTTAACCGCTTTAACGGATATAAACACTGTTGATGCCGTTGTTTGTGCCGTCAGTCACCGCGCCTTTACTGATCTTACACCGCAGTACTTTGCTGACCTCTGCTCCAACGGCAATGGCCAAGGGGCTCTGATCGATGTGAAAAATACCTATAAACGGGATGAAATAGAACAGGCGGGTCTGTTTTATTGGTCGCTGTAGAAGGTTTTTTCAGGTAAAAAGCCAATGTCACAACTGGCCGTTTACGGTTTGTTAAATGAAACAATAACACTGCGAAACGATATACAAAGGACAGATTCTATTCGTTTTGTTAAAATTATAGCGGCACCAGTTTTCTTGGACACTGAATTGGGGTAAATTCCCCGTGTCCAA
>OBJA01000142.1_pt1 | contig 71785 bp, 66 predicted proteins | sample 1519751 | NCBI WGS metagenome assembly OBJA01 (sample SAMEA3881238, study PRJEB22517) | soil metagenome | biome: lake sediment; feature: soda lake sediment; material: sediment, water from around vicinity | place: India | collected 2013-12-23 | depth 3 m | reverse complement strand
TTCAGAAGCAATTATTTGTTCTTTCTCTTTGATGATTTCTTTTGCCTTTTCCTGAACTGTGCGAATAACGAAGTCCGTCAGGTTTCTGTAACCACCCAGGTATGCAGCTCTCTCAAAAAAATGTTTCTGTTCTTTTGAAAGTCGTGCATCAAATCTCGCTTTTTCTTCTATTGCTGTTCTCATTGTGCTAGGAATCTTTTGCAAAGATACGTATATTTTCCGTACAAATATTGCAATTTATGCTCTTTTTTGTCAATTCACTGACGACGTTTCTCCGAATGCTTCTTTGCCTCTTCAAAATCATCCGTAGTATTTATGTTGATAAAGTCTGAGACATCGGCATCAACAATCATTTTATTAAGGGCCTTGTAATGCTCCAGGAAATCCAGGATACGCTTTGACCGATCCTCCCTGAGCCATGCATCCAATCGGGAAAGTATTGTTTTTGGCCAGATGCTGAACAGGGTTTCAAGACCATTTGGATGAGCAGGAGCAATAACAAGACCTGGATATTTGCCGGATAGTTCTGCCAGCTCTGAAATGATCTTTATGTTAATGAACGGCATGTCGCAGGCGAGGATCAGGGTGTGTTCCTTTGAAGAGTGATGAAGAGAGGAGTGAATACCCGACAGCGGGCCTTTGCCCGGAATCAGGTCGGGGAACAGCCTGACAGAAAATCCTGAGAAGAGTTCAGGGTTGTTGGTGATAAGGCATAAGTCATCAGTGAGTGGGGATAAGGTATTAAGATAATGTTCAAGCAGGGTTTTGTTATCCCATTCCATCAGTGCCTTGTTCCGGTGGTTGAACCTTCTGTTCAAACCACCTGCCAGTATGGCGATCGAGAATCTTTTGAGGTTAGCTGCCATAGTGTTCCAAAGATAGATAAAGTTTGCAGGCGAGGTTGTAAATGTTTACTTTAGCGGCTGAACAAATTCAGGAAAAACATTGTTAAAGCGCTATGTTAACAACAGAAGAGATACAGCAACTTATTGCGCGGAAGGTTGCAGATGAGCATTTTATTACAGCCCCGCAGTCATTGTATGAGCCTATCGAATACATCATGTCAATTGGAGGCAAAAGGCTTCGGCCGGTACTTATGATACTGGCAGCGCAGCTTTACGGAAAGCCTGCTGAGGAGGTTATAGATGCGGCAATGGGGTTGGAGGTGTTTCACAACTTCACCCTTATGCACGATGACATCATGGACAACTCTCCTATCCGCAGGGGAATGGCCACTGTTCATGTAAGATGGGACATCAGCACTGCGATACTTTCGGGAGACACTATGATGGTGATGGCATACGAATATATGCTCAAGAATCCTACTAAGAATGTGGTGGAAGTTCTTTCCACTTTTAATCAGACTGCACGTGAGGTGTGTGAAGGCCAGCAGTATGACATGGATTTTGAGAAGCGCTCTGATGTGACAATTGACGAGTATATGGAGATGATAAGGCTTAAGACCTCGGTGCTTATGGCAGCAGCCCTGAAGATGGGTGGACAGCTTGCAGACGCACCGGAATCCGACCTGGAAAACCTATATCTTTTCGGAGAGAAGACAGGTCTTGCCTTCCAGCTCAAGGATGACCTTCTGGATGTCTTCGGCGACTCGAAAAAGTTTGGCAAGCAGACTGGCAACGATATCATCACAAATAAAAAAACCTATTTGCTTGTAAGATGCCTTTCAGACGTCGGTCCGGATGACAGGGAGATATTGTTGAAGTGGCTATCAAACCACAACTCTCCGGAAGAGAAGATCAGGGCCGTAACGGAACTTTACAGGAAATACAACATTGAAGAGAAGACGAATGAAGCCATCAATCATCTGTATCTTGAAGGACTTGATTACCTCAGAGAGTTACCCGTTGCTGAAGGTTTGAAGCAGCCGCTTTACAAATTTGCAGGCTCGCTAAAGGAGAGAGATTATTAGCTATTGTTTAACCACCCGGAACATCTTCGGAGCTTCCCCTGCATCTACCCTTAGCAGATATATCCCTGATGCCAGGCCATCCAGTGAAAGCTCTTTCAGGTATGAACCGGGGCTCATGGCCTCCCTGCCATACTCTTTAATGGTTCTGCCATCAACAGTGACCATTGCCATAGCTACCTCCGCAGAATTTTCCATCTCGAACCCGACATGCAACACATCTGTTGCCGGATTCGGAAATAATCTGAGATTCGTAATGGCTCTGTCAGGATGACTGATGCCGGAGACCTCCTCTGATACCATAGAGATGGCGAGCGAGTCGTACGGATTCCCATCACGTGTATAATGCTCTCTGATTATCTTGAGTAATGGTTTGTTGGATGTTGACGACACATACCAGAATTCAACTCCTTCCGTCCCTTCAACCGCCTGGCCCGGATCATTGTAATCCTTGGTAAACTCGTTTGTAATCCTGATCCGCAATACATTGTTATATGTGCCGGACGGAAGAATAAGCGTGCCGTAGGCATCACCCTCGGCTTCCCATAAACCTATGATATCGAGATCAAGTGAACCAATAGTAGTATTACAGCTGTAATTGTCTGTAGTTTTGCTATTATAGGTAAACGGGTACGTTATGATAGTCTGGGGGCTGTTATACACTGCTGTCACCTGAAAACTGGCTTCGCCTATCTTTTCCAAAGCTGTGGATGTTGCATAGTAATAATGATATGTCCCTGGCGCGAAAAAACTTTCATATACAACATCAGCACCGGGAAAATCATTGACATAGGGTGTTGCCGATGGATTCATGTATTTGCCGCCCATTGCATTCCATATGATATGTATCGTCGAGAAATCCCAGGTAACATTTGCCCCGCTGCTTCCCTCGGTTATCTTCGTGTTAACGGGGTGGAACCTGAAAACATCACCCGTTTTAGGATTGAATGATGAGTTGATGACCGGTTGAGCGAATAATCCGGTGGTAACAAACAGACACAAAATCTGGGTAAATAACTTTTTCATAGGATCAGGGATTTTGGTTGAACATACTGACAATTATGCCATAAAAGTAACATTATTAAACAGAAAAGTCAATAGTTATTTACAAAATCATATTGATTTCGTGAATGTGTATTTGCACCTGTTTATGCTGCTAATGTTTTTAAACGAGTTGCAGGAATTAGAGTGCTCAGTCATGGAGCTTATCAAGTTTCTGATAAAGTTCGACGAGGCGGGTGTCGACCGTTGCATATTGTTTATAGAACAGTTCATCCGTAGTTTTGCCATCTGAAGCTGCCGGATCAGCAAGCATCATTTCAATCTTATGTTTCTCCTCTTCAAGCTTCAGGATCTCCTCTTCAATGCGGCGGATTTCTGACTTTATCTTTCTGAGAGCTTTCTCTTCCTCTTTTCTTTTCCTGTACTGCACCTTATTTTCAGATACTTCGTTCTCCCTTTTTGAAGCTTCATTTCTCTTCTGCTTTTCAAGCTCTCTCAGGTTTTCCAGGTTACGGGTTTCAAGGAAGTTATAAATGTCACCGATATGCTGGCGTATTCCCCGGTTGCGGAACTCAAACACTTTTGTGGTAAGCCCATTGAGAAAATCTCTGTCGTGTGATACAACCACCAGTGTACCGTCAAAATGGAGCAGAGCACTTTTGAGGATATCCTTGGATCTCATATCGAGGTGGTTTGTGGGCTCATCAAGCACTAGGAGGTTCACCGGTGTGAGCAACATTCTGGCAAGAGCGAGCCTTGTTTTCTCGCCGCCTGAGAGCACTTTCACCTTTTTGTCAACATCATCCCCGATGAAGAGGAAGCCGCCGAGGATAGTCCTCAGCCTGGGCCTCACGGCTTCTGTGGCTACCTCTTCGAGTGTCTGCAGAACGGTGATCTCCCCATTTAGGAGCTGGGCCTGGTTCTGGGCGAAGTAGCCTATCTTCACATTATGCCCCAGTCTTGCTGTGCCGTCATGGTCGAGCTCTCCAACGATAATCCTTGAGAGTGTGGTCTTCCCCTCTCCGTTTCTTCCTGCAAAGGCAACAGCATCACCCTTCAGTATGGCAAAGTCGAGATCACGGAGAACGCATTTGTCACCATAGCTTTTACCTAAGCCATTGGCTTCAAAAACTACTTTCCCGCTTTGCGGAGCCGGTGGAAACCGGAAATGGATTGAGGTGGTGTCAATAAGGTCGGGTTCCACCACATCCATCTTCTCCAGCATTTTTATCCTCGACTGCACCTGCCTTGCCTTGGTAGCCTTGTAGCGGAACCGTTCAACAAACCTTTCGACCTCCTTTATCTCCTGCTGCTGGTTTGCCCATACAGCCTGCTGATGCTCAAGCAGCTCCTCTCTCATCTCAACATACTTCGAGTAGGGTGCCTTAAAGTCATAAACCTTCCCTCCGCTGAGCTCTACCGTACGCTGGGTTACGTTGTCAAGAAAAGCCCTGTCGTGCGAAACCAGGATCACCGCACCGGGGTGCTCTTTCAGAAAGGATTCAAGCCATGTGATGGCCTCAATGTCGAGGTGGTTTGTTGGCTCATCAAGCATGATGAGGTCAGGCTTTCTGAGAATGATCTTCGCCAGCACAACCCTCATCTGCCAACCTCCGCTGAATGACGACAAGGGTTTCCTGAAGTCTTCATCGAGAAACCCCAGGCCTGTAAGCACCTTTTCAGCCTCCTCACTCCTGTTTGACCCTCCCAGAAGGTGAACCCGCTCGTTGAACTCAGCAAGGTCGACAATAAGCTTCTGGTAGCCCTCAGAATGGTAGTCGCTGCGTTCCGACAGCTGTAAATTGAGCTCCTCTATCTTCCTCTCCAACAGGTTTATCTCATCAAAAGCTGTCAGGGTCTCCTCTATCACAGTCATAGCAGATGAGAAATCAAGCTCCTGGGGAAGGAAGCCTATCTTCTTCCCTGAAGGTATTACTACCTCCCCCTTATCCGGCTGCTGCTCTCCGTTGATAATCCGCAGAAGCGTGGTCTTGCCTGCGCCATTTTTTCCCACCAGCCCTATTCGGTCACGGGGATTGATCAGGAATGAGATATCCCTGAAGAGATCTTCACCGGTGAAATGTATGGAGAGATTCTGAACTGAATACATGATGCTTTACTCCACTGTGACCGATTTTGCCAGGTTCCTGGGTTGATCGACGTTACAACCACGCATGACAGCAATGTGGTAAGAGAGGAGCTGCAGTGGGACAACTGCAAGTATTGGAACGAGCATCTCTTCGGTTTCAGGGACTTCAATGATATAGTCGGCCATCTCCCTTACATCCTTATCACCTTTTGTCACTACCGCTATGATAACACCGTTCCTGGCTTTCACCTCCTGGATGTTGGAGATGATCTTCTCATAAGGCCCCTTTTTGGTGGCAATGACAACTACCGGCATGTTCTCGTCGATGAGGGCTATCGGACCATGCTTCATCTCCGCAGCAGGATAACCTTCAGCATGGATATAGCTTATCTCTTTCAGCTTAAGTGCTCCCTCAAGGGCAACGGGGAAGTTATACCCACGGCCCAAGTAAAGAAAGTTATGAGCATTTTTAAATTTCTCTGCAATCTTTATCACCTCGCTGTCGGAGGTGAGAGCCTCTTCAATCTTCTCGGGAAGTGCTTCCAGCTCATTGAGGATTTGCTGATAACGCGATTTGCTGAGTGTGCCCTTTTTGCTGGCAACCATTAAAGCCATCAGGGTGAGGATGGTAACCTGAGCGGTAAATGCTTTGGTGCTTGCCACTCCGATTTCGGGTCCGGCATGAGTGAACGAACCCCCGTGAGTGGCTCTGGCAATTGTTGAGCCCACCACGTTGCAGATCCCCAGGATCGTGGCTCCTCTCGACTTTGCCAGCTCAATTGCAGCCAGGGTGTCTGCTGTTTCACCCGACTGGGAGATGGCAATTACAATATCATTTTCGTTGATGATGGGGTTTCTGTATCTGAATTCTGAGGCATACTCTACCTCAACAGGGATGCGGGTGATCTCCTCGAACAGATATTCACCTACCAGGCATGCATGCCAGGAGGTGCCACAGGCAACCATGATGATGCGTTTTGCTGCAACAAGCTTCTGTTCAAAATCAATGATGCCGCCAAGCACCACAATGCCTGATCTGGCATTCAGCCTGCCTCTCATGCTGTCGCGCACAGAACGTGGCTGCTCGTAGATCTCCTTAAGCATGAAATGGTCATACCCCTCCTTTGCCAGAGCACTGAGGTTCATCTCCAGCTCCTGAATATACGGTGTTTTCATCTCCTTCTTTGTTGTGAAGATCTGAATGTCATGACCTCTTCGCAATACTGCGACCTCTTCATCATCCATATAAATCACATGCGTGGTATGCTCAACGATAGGTGTGGCATCAGATGCTATGAAGAACTCCTCCTCGCCGATACCTATCACCATCGGACTCCCCTTCTTTGCAGCAATGAGGGTGTCGGGGTCATCCTGAGACATTATTACGATAGCATAAGCCCCTACAACCTGGTTAAGAGCAATCCTGACAGCTTCAGGTAAATCTACATTCTCGTTCGTCCTGATATCCTCAATCAGATTCCCCAGCACCTCCGTGTCGGTCTGACTGTAGAACATATAACCCCTGTTGGACAACTCCTCTTTCAGTGCAGCATAATTCTCTATGATGCCGTTGTGGATTATTGTGAGTTGTTTTCTGAAGGAGTAGTGAGGATGGGCGTTCAAATCTGAGGGTTCACCATGTGTTGCCCAACGAGTGTGAGCAATTCCGATGTTTCCGTGAAGATCATTACCTTTCACAAACTCCTCCAGGTCTGAAACCTTGCCTTTACATTTGTAGAGGTTGATCTTTTCATTATGCAGGGCGATCCCGGCACTGTCATAGCCACGATACTCAAGCCTGTAGAGACCGTTGATCAGAATCGGATATGCCTGTTTCGGCCCTATATAAGCTACAATACCACACATATGGAAAAAGTATTAGGGTTTTGCGTAAACAATCTCCAGCCTCACATTCCTTCCCACAGCAGGTGAGTTGCCAAGGATAGCGACACGGTTTGCCAGTACTGCTGACCCAGAAACCAGCACAACGAGCCCGTGATCTTCAAACTTCTCATTGAGTATCTCCTGAAGATGCCTCGTTATTCTGAACCTGTATTCATTCCTGATGGGATCATGCTGCCCTCCGAAAAAGGTCTCGCTGTAAAGATAATCTTTGATAAATGTGTATTTCCCCTCATCGTTGATACGTGCAAGCGTTAGCTTTACAGGCACCTTAAAGTCTGCAGCCGTATGGTCCGAGGGGTCAGTCTTCAAGACAAGCTCTGCCCGGTTTATGGCAACAGGGCCATCTTTGTAAATCTCTTTAAGATATGGCATCTTAAGCATGATCTTCACCCCGGCAGTAGCCTGAAGATATAACCTGTCGTTGACTCCGGTAGTGTCCTGATTTTTGAGCATATATTCCGCATCCTGATAGCCATTGTGATTGAAATTGGTGAACTTGGCACATTGATCATTAATGGCGAAAGGATATGAAGCGAAAGAGACAGAATCATTATGATAATAGAGTGTGAGCCTGGTCAGGTCAGCATTCATATTAAAATAGGCAATGCTGCCCTTTCCGGGGGCATTTACCTCTTCAACAGCGATATATAAACCCTTGAAGAAATTCCGGAAATTATCGTTGTTGGTCAGGTCAGATGTGTTTGATGCCGCGATGAATTTGTTGATAAGTACCTGATTAAGCTTCACCTTCAGTATTGCTGGAACTTTTTCTCCATTGAATTCGACACTATCGAGAGGGTTGAAAGTCACCTCATCATCAAAAAGCAGTTGACCTAAGGGCAGGTGCCTGTTCGAGTAATAGACGGTGTCTTTATGAAAATCTGCATTTTCGTTGATCTCATATATTTTCAGCCTGTGTTTGAATGTAGAATCTCCATAGTAGCCATTGTATCTCAGAGTGAGTATCAAAGAATCCCCTACAGGATTTACGCCGAATTCAACCTCGCTGGAGGTGAGCAGGGCTTGTGTGTAAATACTTGCACTGGTCTTGCCAAAAACATTATCGTAATAGCTTCCCAGGAGGTTGTAAAGCACACCGCTGGTCTGGATTGAGTCTTCAAAAACACTCCAGGCAATCAGGGTTGTAGTATCAACATAGTCAAAACCAAACCTGTCGCCAGGCAGGTTGATGATATCAAGGCCAAGATTGTCATCTTTTTTACACGATTGAAGCATGGCTGTGACTAACAGGCCAATGAACAACCAACGCAATGAGGTCCGCATTTTTGTTCTCAAGCTAACAACAGGTATTAGGTGGATATTGGTTCAGCAGAAAGCATCTGTTCGTAAAACTCGTCATAGGCATCGATATACTTGTCGCTCGGCTGATACTCCAGGTATGGTTTGCCGGATTTTTCAAGATAATCCATTACCTTTGGGTCAATCCTCTCGCTTCCGAGTATCAGGGCATCACTAAGGTCTATTGCTCCTTTCATCAAACCAAAATAATCAGAAGATGGGAAAGCTTTAAGCATTTCAGGAGTGATGCCCTCCATTGACATTTTTTGGTAAAACTCTTCGTTCATGCTCTCCGTGAATGTGTCATCATAGAGTGAGTAGATGATTTTTGCATCAGAGAAGATGGGGTTTTCATTATAGGCAGTTTTGACATAGAAAGGTACCAGTGCTGACAACCATCCGTGACAATGAATGATTGATGGTGCCCAGCCAAGTTTTTTTACCGTTTCGATAACACCTCTAGCATAGAAAATTACCCGCTCATCATTATCGTCGAAGAACTTACCGTTCTTGTCCCTGAAAATTGATTTGCGGTGAAAATAGTCTTCGTTATCGATGAAATATATTTGCATTCTTGCAGACTGGATTGAAGCGACCTTTATTATCAGAGGGTGATCGTGGTCATTGATAACCAGGTTCATGCCTGAGAGGCGGATAACTTCGTGAAGCTGATTACGGCGTTCGTTGATAACTCCGAAACGTGGCATAAAGGTTCTGATCTCTTTTCCTTTTTCCTGAATTCCTTGTGGCAAGTGCCGCCCGATGAGGCCCAGATGGCTCTCTTTCAGGTAGGGTGTGATCTCCTGTGTAACAAACAACACCCTTACTTTTTCTTTTGCAGTCATGATCAATTATTTAAAGCGCCTGCAAAGTTACGAAAAATTTACCAAACTAACTTTAGTTATATTAGCTTTGCAGCTTCATATGAAATACACCTGATCAGAAACACATTTTACCGGATAATATTGCATCAGAAATTCCCTATATGTTATCAGTAACCACCATAGAAGCTCTTGCCAAATGGCGCGACGAAAACAGCTCTCCTGCAACCAGTATTGGCTTTGTCCCAACTATGGGAGCATTGCATCAGGGACATATCTCTCTTATTGATGAGAGTGTGGCTGAAAATGATATTACAGTATGCTCCATCTTTGTTAATCCAATTCAGTTCAACAATTATTCTGACCTCCAGAATTACCCCCGTATGCCGGAAGAGGATATGGCAATGCTGGAAGCAAGTGGGTGTGATCTGCTTTTTATGCCCGGGATCGGGGAGATGTATGCTGAGCCGGTCAGAAAAATGTACGATTTTGACCATCTCGACAAGGTTATGGAGGGTGCTTTCAGGCCAGGGCACTTCAATGGTGTGGCCATCGTGGTCGACAGGCTGTTTAATCTTGTGAAACCCGATCGCGCCTACTTCGGGCTTAAGGATTACCAGCAGCTTCTGGTAATACGTGAAATGGTAAAGCAGGAGAATCATGATGTTGAAATCAAGGGGTGCCCAATCATCAGAGAGCATGACGGATTGGCAATGAGTTCCCGCAACATGAGGTTGACATCCGAACAAAGAAAATACGCACATCTGATCTACGACTCTCTGAATTACGCCGCAGAGCATTACAAAGAACACTCCGTATCATCACTAAAAAAAAGGGTTGTGCAAAGATTGAACTCAATACCGGACACTAAACTGGAGTATGTGGAGTTTGCAGATGCCACCACACTTGTGCCCGTTGTTAACTGGTCTGATGCCGGCCATTGCGTTGTTTGTGTTGCAATATACTTCGGGGATGTAAGGCTGATTGACAATATGATGCTCTATTGAAGCTTTTTTCAAAGCAACATGTCGAAAGTTTTATGCAACTTTGCCTGCATCAAAACCGAGAATTATCAACACTAAACCTCTTAAAATATGAGAATCCTTTTTTTTGCACTTGCACTATCAACAAGTATTTATGCCTTTTCACAATCTCCTGTTACCACCTTCACTTTTGGCGGAAAAGACAACACTGAGCTTACTGCTTCTCTCATCAGCAACGATGAATCTTTTGTGTATGCATCCACTTATGGTATTTGGAGTGTTCTTGGAAAAATATCCACCCAGACATTTAAAAATATCTGGGAAATAGAAATAGAAAGCGATATAGAAGTTGTTATCAAAGACATAGCTGAAGATGAGTCAGGTAATATCTATGCTCTGCTCTGTTTCAGAAACAATATCAAGCTTGGTGAAATCAACATAAACACCGGAGGACGTACTGAAAACGGGGTACTTGTCAGATTTGACAAAAATGGCAAGCCCGACACAAAGTATCTCCTTTTTGAGAATCTGAGACCAGGAAATATGGTCTATCATCCCAGTTCAGGTGTAGTATTGAGTCTTGTTTTCCGTCATAAAACCACATTCATGGGCAAACATGAACTTGAAGGCCCCATGGATGAAGTAATCATTGCAGCGTTTGATGATAGTTTTCAAAACAGGTGGGTAAAACAAATTGGGGGTGATGCAGATAACTCAATCACTGCAATGACTGTATCAAAAGAGGGAGACATTTACCTTGCCGGTACAGCAGTAAAAAATGTTGTTGTTTCAGGAATTAAATCTGACTTAAAATTGTTATCAGACATACGTATGACCGGAACCTTCATCAGCAGATTTAATGCTGAAGGAAAGCTTCTGCATACAGAATTGATCCCTTCTTCAGGCAATACTATTATAACAAGTTTATTAGAATCAGAGGAAATTTTGTATGCCGGCGGGATATTTTCCTGGCAATGGAAACTGGGCCAGACAGAAGGAGAGAGCCCGTCTGCAGGTAATGCATTTCTTGCTGCCTTCAACAAAGACAACATGAAAATCAATTGGTTTCTTCAAGGGAAATGCGAAATGGAGTCGATTATTAATGACATCGCTGTTTTTAACAACAAAGTTTACGCAACCGGTTCGTTCTTCAAAGGAATCGAATTTGCCCAATTAAAGGAATTGACTGATGAAGAGAGTGACGGTTGGAGATTCATGAAACATGGTTTTGTTTTGACGGTTGATATGCAGGGGAATGCAGGAGAGCTAAATATTATAAAAACGACCTCACATTCAAACGGTCAGAAAATAGCATCCAACAATAAAATGAACGTTATTGGAGGTAATTTTTCCAGGACAATGAATTATGGTACACTATCGCTTGAGTCAAAAACAGACTTTACTAAGGGTTTTGCCATTTTAAAAACGGCGGAATAATAATTTTGCATGTTATTCGGAAAGAGACAACTATTTTCTCACACCTTAAAACGCTTTGATCGCCTTGCATAATATTTTGTAATTTTGCAGGCTGACTGATTAAACATAAAACAAACCCGGACAAAAGGAGATAGTTAATCATTCCTGACATTACCATTCATCATGAATATCGAAATACTAAAATCAAAGATACATCGCGCCACGGTCAAAGCCGCTAACCTTCATTATATCGGCTCACTCACAATAGATGAAGATCTGATGGAGGCTGCCAATCTCCTCGAAAATGAGAAGGTTCATATATACAACATCAACAATGGCGAACGGTTTGAAACTTACGTTATAAAGGGTGACCGCGGTACCGGGATCATCGGTGTTAACGGAGCAGCAGCCCGCAAAGTATCACTGGGTGACCTGGTGATCATTGTTTCCTATGCTTCCATGGATTTTGAAGAGGCCAGATCCTTCCGGCCAAATATCATTTTCCCCGACAGTGATAACAAAATCTGATAATCTTGAAATCCCGCATCAAAGATCTGCTGAAGTTTCTGGTTTTCCTTGGTATTGGGATATTGATCACATGGTTATCTCTTAAAGACCTAACGACACAGCATAAAGAACAGCTCCTTAACTCTTTCCGGCATGCAAACTATTTATGGGTAGCAGTGGTAATACTTCTTGGTGTGGTCAGTCATATACTAAGGGCATTGCGATGGAACATGTTGCTGGAACCGGTCGGCAAGATTCCTGCGCTTAAAAACACCTTTCTGGCAGTGATGACAGGCTACTTTGCAAACCTTGCCTTCCCCCGTCTTGGCGAGGTTACCCGTTGCGGAGTAATTCTTACAACAGACAATATTCCTGCAAACAAATCCTTCGGTACCGTAATCACAGAACGGGCAACAGACCTGATATTGTTCTTCCTTCTATTCCTGATACTTATCGCATCACAGTACCATTTGCTGGTAGATTATCTTGATGAGAAAATCATTCCCGGACTGGAAGGCAAAAGCACATCACTGGCAACCAACCACCTGTTATTGATGATACTTTTTGCAGGAACTCTCTTTCTTCTTCTTCTGATAATTCTTATACGCAAGTCCAGGCCTGAACATCGTTTCAGGTATCTGATTAAAGCAACGTTTCTGGGGTTCTGGGAAGGGTTGATATCTATAAGGTATATAAAGATGCCGTGGCTCTTCATCTTTTACAGTTTGGCTATCTGGGCATTGTATTTTCTGATGACCTATCTTTGCTTCAGATCTCTTAATGAGACTGCCGGGCTTTCAATGATGGCTGGCTTTGCAGTGCTGATAATGGGTTCTTTCGGAATCATGATCACTCCCGGTGGCATAGGTCTTTACCCGCTCATTGCAAGAGACACGCTCATCCTCTATGGTATTTCGGGCAGCACCGGCTTTGCCATGGGATGGATTATCTGGGGGTCACAGACAGCGATGATAATAACGACAGGGCTATTTGCACTGATATGGCTTTCGTTGCTGAAGAAGAGAGTGGCAAGGCAGCAACCTGCAAAAGAGCAGCAGCCGGAATAATCTAATCCTGAATTGGAAAATTTGCTACTTTTACGAAGTGCTAAATAAATCGAAAACAGTTTATGTTCCTGTAGAAAGTCATGAATCCCTTACAACAGATATACAGCAAGATTACACCTTTTGAGGAGTTAAGCCGGCTTACACAGCAGTGGAAGGCGGAAGAGGAGAATATCGTATTTACCAACGGCTGTTTTGACCTTATCCACCGCGGCCATATTGATTACCTTGCAAAGGCAGCAGCTTTGGGTACCAGGCTCATCATCGGCCTGAACACTGATGGCTCCGTTCGAAGGCTGAAGGGAGCCGGCCGGCCGTTTCAGGATGAAATGACTCGTGCCATAATACTGGCAGCACTCTTTTTTGTTGACAAGGTAGTGCTGTTCGATACTGACACACCATATGAACTTATCAAAGAGATAATGCCGGATGTGCTTGTGAAAGGCAATGACTACACCCCGGAGGAGATTGTCGGGTATGACATAGTAACCTCTTATGGTGGCATGGTAAAGACACTGGAGTATATTGAGGGCCATTCAACAACACTTCTTGTTTCGAAGATCAAAAGCAGCATGTAGTTATGGCGAAGCAGAAGACAGCATGGTTTTGTCAGGAGTGCGGTGTACAGAGTCCGAAGTGGGTTGGGAAATGCAACTCCTGCGGGTCATGGAACAGTTACGTGGAGGAGCTTGTGCCGGTCTCTTCCGGGAAATCCGCTACTGCAACTTTTCATAGCGAAAAGCCAACCCCGAAAATTATCTCTGACATTACCACGGAGCGTGAAACGAGGCGCCCTGTCAGCGATGATGAACTGAACAGGGTTCTGGGCGGTGGAATGGTACGCGGTTCTGTCATCCTTGTAGGTGGTGAGCCGGGTATCGGCAAGTCGACACTGCTGCTGCAACTGGCCTTGCGCACCGGCGGGCTTAAAACTCTTTATGTATCCGGCGAGGAGAGCGAGCAGCAGATCAGGATGAGGGCAGAACGGACCGGCAACATTAACCATGAGTGTTATATCCTTACCGAAACCAACACCAGCAACATCCTTCACTATTGCCAGAAGATAGAACCTCAGCTTATCATCATTGACTCAATACAGACCCTTCAGTCGGAAAGCATTGAATCCGTTGCCGGCAGTGTGGGGCAGATACGACAGTGCACTGCGGAGCTGCAGCGCTTTGCCAAGAGCACAGGCACCCCTTTGGTGCTGATAGGGCACATCACCAAGGATGGGCAGATTGCAGGGCCGAAGGTTCTGGAGCACATGGTAGATGTGGTGCTGCTCTTCGAAGGCGACAGGAACTACGGCTTCAGGCTGCTCAGAGGTTTGAAGAACAGGTTCGGCTCCACTTCGGAGCTTGGCATCTATGAGATGACCTCTGGAGGCCTTGCTGAGGTGAAGAACCCGTCAGCAATGCTGCTGTCACACCATGAAGAGCACTACAGCGGCAATGCGGTGGCGGTGACGCTTGAAGGGGCGAGACCTCTGCTTATTGAGGTGCAGTCGCTCGTGAGCTCTGCCGTATATGGCACCCCGCAACGTTCCGGCACCGGCTTCGACCTACGTAGGCTCAACATGCTCCTCGCCGTTCTCGAAAAAAGATGCGGCTTCAGGCTGGGAACAAGAGACGTCTTCCTGAATATCACCGGGGGCATACGCATTGAAGACCCCGCCACAGACCTGGCAGTGGTGAGTGCTATCCTCTCGTCTAATGAGGATGTCAGCATCCCCAAAGATTGCTGCTTCACAGCAGAGGTCGGGCTTACAGGGGAAATCAGACCTGTAACACGTATCGAAGAGCGCATAAGAGAAGCCGAAAAGCTCGGCTTCGCAAAAGTGTTCGTCAGCAAATACAATATCAAAGGTCTCAGAAAATTCCCTGACATTAAGGTAACTCCAGTGGCCCGCATTGAAGAGCTGGTCAAAAAACTGTTCGGCTAAAGAGAATTGTGAGTGCCGTCACAATAGGGCGGCGTGCCGGTTGCCTTGCACTGGCAAAGCCATACCTCCTTGTCCGTGTCAAGAGTGAACCTTAATGGTGACTTTTCGGGCGCTTTGACATTATGACTGCCATCACAAAAGGGCTGTGATTCGCTGTGACCACATGCACACCAGTAATGATCCCCCGCTTTAAGCTTACATGCTGCAGGCGCCTTGATTGTGTTGTCTTTCTTCTCCATAAATTAAAAATTGAACTTCAGTGACTGTATAAATGTGTTGATATGTTTCTGCCGTAATACTCTCTTCTGCCCATAAACCCCAATAACATAAACCCGGTTTGCTACCAGCATTATCAATCCTTCGGCTATCATCTCCTGCTCCTCTGCGACACCTGAAGCCTTGACGTGAATTCCGGAATATCCCTCTATCTCTGCATCGGAGGTGCTGTTGATGACACCATTGACAGGAGCTACAAATTGTACAGCAAGGTCGTTGAGGATGCTGGTTCTCTCTGAAGGGTTTACAATTCCTGAAGGCAAATCGAAGTGGCTGACCATGAATGTTGCTTCAGGCATTTCATGGATATGGGCAAACTGCTGCAGGTTTTTGTCTCTGAAGCTGATCATCTCCCGGGAGATATTAAGTTCTCCGAAAGGGGCGTCAATTGAAAAGCCCCCTTGATTTGAGTTGTAGTGTGAGAATTCCAGGTTAAGGGTGGTGCGTCCGGGCAGGATGACGAGCAGGATTATGACAGCGATGCCGGCACCTGTTGCCGACAGCATGACCGCGCGCTGTTTCCGGTTGGTGCCGTTCCATTTCTCTTTCAGCCTCTGAAGCAATCCCTTCATCTCCTTATCAGTTGGATTCCAAAACTCTGAAGAGCTCATCCAGCTTGGGTGTGAGTATGATTTCCGTACGTCGGTTCTTTGCCCTTGCTTCGGCAGTGGTTTCCTGTTCGACAGGGAGGTACTGGCTTCGGCCTGCGGCAGTGATCCTGGATGGCTCAATTTTGTCGTTGGCGAGGATGATCCTCACTATCTCTGTAGCCCTGAGCACACTAAGGTCCCAGTTATCTTTCATCTGCCCTGAGCCCCGCAACGGCACATCGTCGGTATGACCTTCTACCATGACGTTGATCTCAGGGTTTGCTACCAGCACCTTGCTCAGTTCAACAAGGGCATTTCTTCCTTCTGCTCCGACAGCAGTGCTGCCACTGGCAAAGAGCAGCTTGTTCTCCATAGAGACATACACCTTACCGTTGCGCTCCTCCACCTTCAGCCCTTTGTCTGAAAATCCCAGCAAAGCCTCTGAAACAGTGTTTCTCAATGCTGCCACCATAGAGTCTTTCTCTGTGAGAATCCGCTGCAGCTCGAAGAGTTTCTGTTGCTTATCCTTCAGCTCACCCTGGGATACTTCCAATGCCTCCTGCGACTGCTCCAGCTCCTTCCGGGACCTCTCCATCTCCTGTCTTGAAAGGTTAAGATTCTTTTCAAGGTCATTAAGACTGCTCTCCTTCTTTTTCAACTCATCCTGTAGCAGGGTCAAATCAGATTCCAGCTTCTTCAAAGCATCCTCCTTGCGGATAAGCTGCTCCTGTGTCATGGCAAGCTCCGTGCTTATCTTCTCTGTCTGAAACCTGTTGTCAGCCAGCAACTCCTTATTCTTCTGCAACAGAAGCTCATAAGTCTGATTGAGCTGTGTGTTCTTCATTAGCTCAAGCTCAAGCGTAGACACCAACCTTGCTGTATCCCTTCGCAGATTCTCAACATCACGGGACTTCCGCTGAAGCTGCTCTTCACAACCCAATATCTGCTGCTGCAATCGTGCCTGCTCATTTCTTAGCATTTCGCTCTCCTCTATACATATCGCAAAGGCCTTCTGTGTATCACTAAATTTCCTTGGAGAGACGCATGATGCCATCACCAACGAAAGGATAATTATTGAAAAATAAAGGCCTGCTCTTTTCTTAACAATAGTCTTCATAATTTCCATTTTTAAGAGGATAAAGATAATGTTTTAATTTGATCTTTGGTTGATGTAAAAAATCAAAGAGGCGATTTCTTTTATTAGGTGCCGGGACAAAGGTTAACTATATGTAACACATTTGTAATATGTGCTTTGTGTTTCTTTGAGCACTGAGAGCACTGATATTCACTTAGGATGATGACAAAAAGATTTTTCAAGTGGAGGTAATTATCCCGGTTGATAAGGCTCAATTGCTGTCATATTTGAGGTTGACAGGTGAACCTAAAGGGTTATTAATGAATTACCTGATTAACCCTAAGTGCACCTATGTGCTCTCTGTGCCTTGCTTTTGGCACCTCAAAAAATGATTACGCAATCAAAGATGCTAACAGTTAGACTCTTTGAAAAAAAGCATAGCTTTGTCAGGAAGTTAAGGTATTTCAGACCGATGGCCATGAAACTTGTTAACGCCCATACACATAAGGTGCCGGAGCATGGAGTGCTTGCGGTGGCAAATCTTGATAAGGATGCTACGGAAGTACCGGCAGGGGGATACTGGAGTTCCGGTATCCATCCATGGTTTATCAGGCAGAATACTCTGACGGAGGAGTTTGGCCGGCTGCAAGGTGTCCTTGGCAAAACAAATGTTGTAGCTATCGGAGAGTGTGGGCTTGACCGCCTTTCCAAAGTGCCCTTTGACCTGCAAAGGGAGGTCTTTCTGCGGCATATTGAACTTGCGGTAGAGTATGGCAAACCGGTTATCATCCATAATGTAAGGTCGGGCAGTGAGCTGCTGCAGATAAGAAAATCGGAGGCTGAACGTCAGCAATGGCTTTTGCACGGTTTCCACGGCAGTGAACGTGAAGCTGAGCTCTTTCTTCAACAGGGTTGCCACCTGGGCTTCGGCCCGCTCCTCTTCAGGCAAAAATCCAGGTCACGACACGCTTGCCTGATTGCTCCGATTGAAGCAATTCTGCCTGAGACCGACAACGTGAAAACAGATATCAGAATAGTGATTGCAGAGATAGCCCGGATCAAAAACATGGATCCGATTATTGTTGCCAACACTCTTTATCATAATTTTGTCCGCTTCTTCAAAATTGATATAGATGAATGAACACTGGCAATCGAGGACGGAGTTACTGATAGGGGCGTATGCTCTTGCACGCCTTAAGGGTGCACACGTTCTGGTGGTCGGGCTTGGTGGTGTAGGATCATGGGCGGCAGAGACGCTGTGCAGGGCCGGCATAGGCAGGCTTACCATCGCTGATGGTGATGTGATACACCCGTCAAACAGGAACAGGCAACTGCTTGCTCTTAAAAGCACTGAAGGAATGTCCAAAACTGCATTGATGAGGTCACGGCTTCTCGATATCAACCCTGATGCAGATATTGTTGCTGTTGACAAATACCTTAAAGATGAAGACCTCTCGGAACTGATTCTCCGGCACAGGTACGACTATGTTGTGGATGCCATCGACACGCTTGCGCCGAAGCTGCATCTTATCAGGCAAACCCTCGAAGCAGGCCTCCCCCTGGTGAGTTCCATGGGAAGCGGTGGAAAAACTGATCCCTCTGCGGTAAGAGTTGATGATATCGACAAATCATATAACTGCCGACTGGCTGCTATACTCAGAAAACGATTGCATCGTATGGGTATACGGACAGGTTTCAAAGCTGTCTATTCCTCTCAGAAAACCGAGAAAGCCTCTGTAGTCGAGGTCGCCGGTGAGTCAAACAAAAAATCTACCGTCGGCACAGTCAGCTACATGCCTCCTCTCTTTGGTTGTCTCTGTGCATCCGTTGTCATCAGAGAGATCTCCGGCTGTTGATACCTGAAAAATTGTTATTTTTGATGCAGATATTCAACAAAAAATTTTCTGCTCAAATGAAACAAATCCTTCTTGCATTTTCATGTCTTCTTCTTTGTTTACAACTGTTTCCACAGGTTGAAAGAGGTGTAGCCACCAGGACATCCCATGAAACGGTGTTTCAGCAGAAAGCTGAAAAAGAGTTTAGAATCATGCATATAGCAGGTGCTTTTGAAAACAAAGAGAACACCAATGCGATAGTTGCATCAATGGCTGATTTTTATGAACTCCGTGATTTCAGGGCTAACTGGAAATACTCAGAATGGGCCACAATAAGTAAAGTTGAAAATCAGCTTCTGGCAGAGGTGAAGATTCAATCCGTAAGCCTGGCTCTGCCCAAAAGGAAGAGCAGCCTTGACGTTACATCGTTTCTTTTCCCCGACAGGATGAACTTTCGTCTGCAGCTACGTGACAACACCGGCGAAGTGCTCCATGAGGAGATTTTCCGAGATACCGGCATCTCAGCCGTTGGAAGCAGCAAAGAGTATGTTATAGTTATCAGGCATCAGATACCTGAGGCATTCAACAGAGAAGAGTATCTGCAAAAAGGTTTGACATTAAGGGTCCTTGAGATCGTATCTCCCCGGCCTGCTTTGCTTTTCAGCCATTCCGACAACAGACGTGAGGAGTATGATCAGTATCTTTCACTGTTGAGGGAATATTTACGCGATGCGGCACTTGTTAAGGAGGAGCTGGAGAAGATCGAAAACATCAAGGTTGATGAACTTGAAAAATTGCCTGAAAATCAGGCGGTGATTGAAGCGGCAAAATCCAAGATAGAGGTTATCCGTGATAAGGAGTATGGAGAAAAGATAAACCGGACACAGGGGTCTGCTGACCTGGCTAACCTTAACAAGAACCTGCAGGCCTTTGACCACTTTTACCATGAGAGAACGAGGGTTGTTCAGGAGACGCTAAAGAACCTTGATGAGGTCTATTACAACAGGGGAATGGAATACCTGCGGAAGCGCGACATTGTTCAGGCGCTGGCGATGTTCAACCAGGCCATAAGCATAAAACCGACACATGTTGGAGCTAACTACCAGATCGCAAAGATAGACTTTGAGCAGTCGCGATTTGATGATGCCCTGGAGAGAGCAAACAACATTCTTTCATCCATGAATCCGGATGCACATCAGAGGCAGGAGGTTAGGAAACTGATATCTGATATACATGAGATACAGGCAATGTCTGTCAACCTCATGATTCAGAAGGCCTTGCAGAACCGGGATTTCGATGCTGCAGAGTTCTACCTTAAGGAGGCTGTTGATCTTCTGCATTACAACCCTGCTCAGAATCTCAACATAAATATTGAGGGACACAAAGCTGCACTGCTTTCGGCCTATCTTACAGAAGGCATGAAATATCTGACCGGCAGGGAGTATGAGAGGGCGATAGAGTTCTTCGAGAGGGCCCAGGTTGCACGAGTCACGTTTGGCATTGACAGCAGGCAGGATATACCGCTGATGATGATGCAGGCCAGGGAAGGCATCGTGATCGGGATGCTTGACGATGCGCAGGGGCTGCTCGACAGGCGCAATTACCGGCAGGCGCTTGAGCTTATAAGCAGGGCCTCAGGATACATCAACAGCCAGGGCTTGTCGGGTCAGGCAGCAGGGAAGCTTGCCATTACTGCGGACAACTATTTCAGGGATATTCTTCAACAAATTGACAATGCAAACAGAGGCGGGAAATATTCAGCTGCCCTGGAGATGATCTCTGATGCGCGCTACCTCTGCGACAACTTTGCCATCAGATGCGACAGAGCAATTGTTGAGCAGCGGGAGGGCGAGAGCAGGCGGGGTATTTTCCGGTCGCTGACGGAGGAGGCAGAGAAGGCATTGAACCGCGGAGATCTGGGATTGGCAAAGAGTAAAGTTGGAGAAGCGGTAAAGTACAGGGAGACCTGGTCCTTACACATCCCGTCGGGCCTTGAAGCAGAACAGGTAAGCGCGAAGATAAGGCACAAGGAGTACCAGAACGCCATAGATTCAGGGAACATGCTCCTGAACAGAAAGGATTACAGCCAGGCACTCGCACATTTTGACGAGGCTTCTATGCTGGAGTTCCGGGGAGGGTTTCCTGTTGACCCCAAGCTTCCGGAGTTAAGGAAGCTGACAGCTCAGTTATATATGCTGATGGAGATCACAAGGCTTGAGCGGGCGGTGGGTGAATCGATGCTGATGACTTCCAAGGATAAGCTTCTGGAGCTGATGACCATGCGCACCAGGTACGATCTTCAGAACAACCAGGAGATAGAGAACCGGCTAAAAGCGTTGCAGAACAGGATGACAAGTGCTGCATGCCGCCAGCAGCAGGCAACCTATGATGAATACTTCGACAAGGCATATAAGCTGGCAACAGAAAAGCGGTTCGTCTCCGCAGGCGAGTCACTGAAAAAAGCTATTGCGGCTGCAGCTCAAAATCCCGAATGCCATATCAGTGACACCTCCGCAGCCAGGTATCTGGTACAGCTAACACCTGCCATTGACTATCAGGCCAGGATCACAGAAGCGCATCAACTGCTCGATGAATACAGGAATGCAGATGCCCTTGCCGCATATATTGATGCTGAAAAGATTTTCAACAGAGGAAATGTCGGCATGTATGGCCTTGACCACGAGCCACTGCAACAGTTTGTGCTGAAACAGAACCTCAACTTCATCCTCACCGCAGCCTACTACTACAAAGAGCAAAATAAGCCTCTGGAGTCTCTTGGCCTCATAAGGGAACTGGCAAACCGCGGATATCCGCCTGACCAGACCAGGCTGTTACAGGAGCAGATCGGATTTGGGCTTGGAGCATCTGATAAAGCAAAGTTCCATGCCTCGTCATGGAAGGTGGTTGTGGTTGAACATACCGGTGGAAACAGGTTCTTCAAACATTTCCGCAAAGCTTACAAGAAAGGGTGGAAAAGCGTTAAGTAAGTTACCTTTTAGCTTGAAAAAGATATCAATCCAATAATCTTAAAAGAAATCAATCACCAAAATAAAACCAGAAGAAATGAAAAAATTTGCAGTGATTTTATCAGGAAGCGGTGTTTACGACGGAGCCGAGATCCATGAAGCAACATTGACATTGTTGGCTATTGACAAGCAGGGGCATCAGTATGACATCTTTGCTCCTGACATCAAACAGCACCATGTAGTAAACCATCTCACAGGCGAAACGATGCCTGAACAGCGTAATGTGCTGGTTGAATCAGCCCGCATTGCACGCGGGAAGATCAAAGCCCTCGACAAGCTGATACCGGAGTATTATGATGCTTTGATAATTCCCGGTGGCTTTGGCGTTGCGAAGAACCTTTCCACCTTTGCTTTTGAAGGGGCAAATTGTGATGTAAATCCCGACTTTGAGAGAGTTGTAAGGCAGTTTGCTGCATCAAGGAAACCGATCGGTGGTCTTTGTATCTCTCCTGCGATACTGGCAGTAATCCTTAAAGATGTGAAAGTCACCATTGGCAGCGATGCAGGGACCATTGAGCAGGTCACGGCCGCCGGAGCCGAACACCACATCACCACTCACGGAGAGGTGTATTATGATGAAGCAAATAACCTCTTCACCACACCATGCTATATGCTAGATGCAACAATAACACAGATTGCAGAGGGTGCTGAGGCTATCGTAAAGGCGATGATTCATAAGATGATGTAGAGATCTTACATCAGTCTTTTCGTACGCACCGGATATTGTATGATGAGCTCTTGCTGCCATGACCGCTTGTGCCCGAGGGGAATGTGCGATACTTTGCATTAAGGTACAATATTCCTGATCCTTCTGTAGAAGACCAATATATCCCGGAAATGAACCCGCCGATGGTGGCAGCGTTCACTCTGAGGCACTCCAACTCATTGTAAGAGGGAAGGTACCAGTCGGAATAGCCGTATGCGACAAGGTTATCGCAGACTGCTGCAGCTGTTGGCGGGGGGCACAACTGAACAATCAGCGCAGTGTTGGCAGCACCGTTATTGTCGTCAGATGCTCCCGTAGTAATACCTACACAGCCCCATGCTGTTGGCCCGGCATTGTCGGTAGGATGAACATAAAGGGTGTATGACGGAGAGCCGCAAACAACGGAAGGCAGTGTCGGTCCTGCAGGCATGGTTACGATGACAGTGTCAGTGCTGGGCGCACATGGAGGATTGCTGATAGTCCATACAATGGAGTAAACGCCGTTTGGCTGGCCCGTGAAGTTGGTTGTCGGGCTTGAGGCATTCGCAAAAGAGCCACCGGTGCCGCTCACGATCGTCCAAAGGCCTGTGCCGGCAACAGGCGCATTGCCAGCCATGGCAACCGTATTTGATGTCGCTGTGATATCCGGTCCGGCATTGGCAGTTGTTGGAGGAGAATTGATCAAATAATTGGCATAAAGTGAATTTGAACAACCATAGCTATCAGTATAGGTATATGTTACATTATGAAAACCGGCACCTGCCGTGGCTATGTTCAGAGTGTTGCCGGTTATTCCCGCTCCGGTGAATGTACCCCCCGAGGGCGAACCAGTCAGTGTGACCGTGCCATCTGTAGTACAATAGGCAGAATCGAGCCCGGTGATGGTTATTACAGGTATCGGAATCACATTAACATGCTCGATATCCGAAAAGTATGGATTGCAAACAGGGCCGGTGATCTGTGCACGGTAATACCTGCTCACAGTTGCACCGGGTATTATCAGGGAATCCCCGGTGCCGCCAGGAATGTTATAGAACTGCACTCCGTCAAGCGATTGCTGCCACTGTACAGATGCACTCAGAGGCACTGTAAGATGTAAAACCAGAGTGTCGCCTGTACATACATCATGAGATGTCTGAGCATTAATGTTCAATATGATTATCAGGCTCAATGCCAAAATTATTATCCTTTTCATGGCTGTGTCTTATTTAACGGATGATTAATTTATGAACCGAACTGCTGCTGCCGGCGGTGATCTTCAGCAGATAGACTCCCGCGCTGACTCCGCTCAGATCGAACTCTACCTGAAAGGGCTGATTGGAATAGCTCTTCCGTGCAACCCTCTGCCCCATGAGTGAATAACAGGATACATCAAATTCATTAACCGTCAGGCCTTCAATAAAAACAACGTCTCCGGCAGGATTCGGAAAGATGCGTATATGGGGCATGTTCAGTTCATCAACAGTGTTGATAGCAAGATGGACAGTCATCTGGTCCGATGCCACACAGCCGTTGCTGTCGGTGACTGTGAATGTGAAAACCTGCGGCAAAATAATAAAAGGCCAGTTGGTGAAATCAAGAGTAGGGTTGGGAATTGTTGAGTCAGTAAGCAAATGCCCCGGCTGCCAGAGGTATGTGTATGGCGCGGTGCCTGAGGTAACCTGCCCGTTCAGTGTTATCGGATAACCAAATAAGGTCATTGTGTCATTTCCTGCATCCGCAACAGGCAAGGGCGGAGTTGTGTAACTGAAACCAATGTAATGGGTCTGAGCTGCACCGGAAATGGCAAAGGCCATTATGCAGATCAGAAGAGTCGTTATTCTTTTCATGATTAATTGTATTTGGTGTATTTTTGATTTATTATTTTGATTACCAACAACTCACCAGGGCTTTTCAATCAGTTCAATCATCAGCCACTTCAATCATCAGCCACAGCCTTTTCGGCACCAGGCTTATCAATTGAATATCACCTTTACAAAGATAGTTAATTAATTATGGTATTTATAATAATTTTTTGGTGTTGAGGGGTTGAGAGGTTGAGGGGTTTAGGTGTTGAGATGTTGAGATGTTGAGGTGTTTAGGTGTTGAGATGTTGAGGTGTTTCTATGGGGATTTTTGATATAAACAGCGGATTTCCGTCTAACCAAATTGCTCGAAGAGCATAAATATCTTAGCCTGGGACAGTGTCCCAGGGAAAGATAGCCCCAAACCCAACACCATAAGTCCTGTAGGAACGACACTGGAGAGTCGGTAGTTGAGAGGTAGCCTCCTTTACTATGCTTTTTTATTTCACGCAAAGATGCAAAAGTTTGCAAAGACGCAAAGTGTTAGCACCAGATGCTTTGCGAACTTATGCACCTTTGCGAACTCTGCGTGAAAAATGAGGCGAGAGGCGAGAGTCTCATTGATGTGAGGTTGCCTGAAAGGGCCGCATCACCCGCATGCAGGATGCTTCGGGAGTGCAAAAAAACCCTCACTAAATCTCTCCCCTGAGAGGGGAGAGACTTCTTCTTACTGTATGGGGCAGAGCAACAAGGAGTTAATCGCCCTCCCATTTCAGGGGAGGGCAAAATCTCCTCCGCAGGCGGAGATTGGGAGGGGTTTTTCCGGCGGCGGTTTACACGATGCATTGCAGGGTGAGGTTATTGTTTATCCAATCAAAGAACAGGTGGAAATTTTTCCACACACAACCTATGAAAGCTTCGCAATTGTGAATATTTCACTCAGGTTCTTCAGATCATTAAACTCTTATACTATTATCCTCAGATATTGTTATTGAGGTTCGGTGGCGACACCGTGGAGGACTCAGTAGCCCGGTTGTACCCGACACACTCTAAGGCTTATTATCTCATTTTCCTTCAATAAGGTAATTAGGTTTGAGGTTTCAGGAAATGCCACATGGCTACTGAGGTTGACGATGGAATAAGGTTGAAATGGCAGAGACTGTTGCCTCTCAGGAAACATATTGTGGAAGCGCAAAAGACGTGCTACCTTTCTCGCTTTTGCGAAAAAAAATATATTTCCGGATAAAATTCAATAATAATCAAGGTTCAACGATTCCTGAATTAAAAATCTATTTTTGTCAGAAAAAAATGCAAAAGATAATTGTGCTTGGATGCGGCATGGTTGGCAGCGCTATAGCAGCCGACCTGTCGGAGAGCTATTCGGTGACAGCGGTTGACATTGACAGCAACCCTCTAGATTCACTTAAGAGCAGATTCAGCCTTGAAACGATCACTGCGGATCTCAGTGACGAAGAAGTTGTAACTGAGATTATCAGGTCTTTTGACCTTGTTATCTCTGCAGTTCCGGGCTTTCTTGGCTGGCAGACGATTAACCGTGTCATCCGGAGCGGCAAAAACCTTGTTGACATCTCCTTCCTGCCTGAGGATATCTTGCCTCTGGATGAAGTTGCAAAGGCTCATGGGGTTACTGCCATTGTTGACTGTGGTGTTGCGCCGGGCATTCCGAACATCATTGCCGGCCACTGGTACAGGAAGTCAAAGATCCACAGGTTTGAATACATGGTAGGCGGATTGCCGGAAGTGCGGAGTTACCCGTTCTGGTATAAAGCGCCCTTTTCACCCTGCGATGTAATTGAGGAGTACACACGGCCAGCCAGGATGAAGGAGGATGGCCGGATCGTTACGAAGCCGGCAATGAGTGAAACAGAGCTTGTCGATTTCGAAAGTGTCGGCACCCTGGAGGCTTTCAACTCCGATGGCTTAAGGTCGCTGCTCTTTACACTGCCCGATATACCTGAAATGAAAGAGAAAACCCTCCGTTACCCGGGGCACATCGACCTTATCAAAGCGCTGAAAGCTGCAGGGTTTTTTGAGCATGATCCTCTTACATCCGGAGGCAGGGAATTCATCCCGTTTGAAACAACATCAGAGATCCTGAAAAAAGCCTGGAAGCTCAACCCTGATGAGAAGGAGTTTACTATAATGAAGATCATCCTTGACCTGGAGGATGGATCCGGCAGAAGAGAGATAGTTTACGACCTGTTCGACAGGTACGATGATGCTAGTGGATTCTCATCAATGGCTAGGACCACAGGCTATACATGTACTGCTGCAGCCAACCTTATCCTGAAGGGCGGCTTCAACGAAAAGGGCCTGTTCCCACCTGAAAACATCGGCATTGAACAGAAGGATTTAGATTTTATCTTCAGCTACCTCGCAAAGCGGAATGTGAATCTGAGTATTAAGGATTATGCAGACCGGATTTAAATAAGACTGTTCCAGTCCGGTTTTGTTGATTTGGGCAACTACATTCACTATATTTGACATCCGTTTTTGTACAAAACCATAAAAACTGATAGCGATGAAACATGAATTACCTCCGTTGCCTTATGGTGTTGAAGCACTTGAGCCTGTAATCAGCAGAAGCACCATTGAGTTTCACTACGGGAAGCATCATCAGGCATACGTAAACAACCTGAACAACCTCATTCCCGGAACACCGTTTGAGAATGCGTCCCTTGAACAGATCGTCAGGGATGCTGAAGGAGGCATCTTCAACAACGGTGCTCAGGTCTGGAATCACACTTTCTACTGGAACTGCATCACGCCCGGAGGCAGCAGGCTGCCCGAAGGTGAATTTGCTCATGCACTTCTGCGTGACTTCGGATCTATGGATTCATTCCTTGAGAAATTCTCTAAGGCAGCCGCCACGCTCTTCGGTTCGGGCTGGGCATGGCTATCCGCCGACCCTGACGGAAAACTGGTGATCACACAGGAGAGCAATGCCGGAAACCCTTTGCGTAGCGGCCTGAAACCCCTGCTCACCTGCGATGTCTGGGAGCATGCCTACTACATCGACAAACAGAACAGGAGGCCGGACTATATTGCAGAGTTCCTGAAGATTGTCGACTGGAATAAAGTAGCATCAAGATATTGATTTGATTTCTTCAGATTATCCATAACCATAATTATATGAAGAGTTTTATCCGTAAGTTTTATCCGCCGGGGCACTGGAGGGTACCGGTAATCATTGCATCGGGCATTATTGCCGGGCTATTCTTTTTTATGTTTTACATCTCCAAGGCCCACTCCTATTTGTCAGACAGTTCCGAGACATGCATGAACTGCCACATTATGGCTCCGCAGTATGCAACCTGGAGCCACGGCTCCCATCGTGAAGCAGCCGGATGTGTTGACTGTCATGTGCCGCACAACAACATCTTTAACAAGTATTACTTCAAGGGCAAGGATGGGTTGAGGCATGCCACAATATTTACTCTGCGGCGCGAACCTCAGGTGATCTTCATACACTCTGCCGGGAAAAACGTGGTGCAGCAGAACTGCATCCGTTGTCACAGCTACCAGATAACCGACGAACGGCTAAGACGTAACACATCGGATTTTCATGAGTTCCGCACCGGCAGAAACTGCAACGAGTGTCACCGTGAAACACCTCATGGACGGGTGAACTCCCTCTCCAGCGTACCTTATGCCAGAGTTCCCATTGAGATGAGCCCTGTTCCGAAATGGATCACAAACCTGATTGAGCGTAGCAGGGAATAACCCGGGAATCAAGAATATTAAGAAGAAATCTTTTTCAGAATAACCAATAATAAAAACCAAAGCATGAAACCATTACGAGAGCAGATCAGTGAAAGGCCCTGGCTGGGTTGGGCCCTTTTTACCGTAACTATGGTGATAGTTTTTCTTTTAGGGCTGCTTGCCAGTACCATCGTTGAGAGGCGTGCCGAAGCAATCTTTGCCTACACACCGCAGGTAGATTTCGAGGATTGGGAACCCCGCAGCGAGATATGGGGTGAGAATTTCCCCCGCCAATATCAGTCGTACCTTCTTACATCCGACACCACATTTACAAGCAAGTATAACAGCAGCGGGATTGTTGACATGCTTGAGAAGTACCCTGAGTTTGTGGTGCTCTGGGCAGGCTATGCCTTTTCACGCGACTACAATCAGGGGCGTGGCCACTACTATGCTGTCACGGATGTTTATAACACACTAAGGACCGGCGGGCCTCTTACGCCTGATGGCGGACCTCAGCCATCGGCATGCTGGACGTGTAAAAGCCCTGACGTTGTTCGTGTAATGGAAAGAGACGGCGTGGATGAGTTCTTCAAAAAGAACTGGGCATCACTGGGGCCGGAAATCGTAAACTTCATCGGCTGTGCCGACTGCCACGATGCCAAAACGATGAATCTGCGAATATCCAGGCCATCACTGGTACAGGCATTTGACAGGATGGGCAAAGATATCACAAAGGCAACCCACCAGGAGATGCGTTCGCTGGTCTGCGCCCAGTGCCACGTGGAGTATTACTTCAGCAAAACTATCCTTGAAGGGGCCAATTACCTCGTATTCCCCTGGGATAACGGCCTGACGGTGGAGGATATGGAAGCCTACTACGACAAGATTGAGTTTGCCGACTGGACACATGCCCTTAGCCGTGCCCCGATGCTCAAGGCACAGCACCCCGATTATGAGCTCTACAAATTTGGTGTCCATGCCGACAGGGGTATCTCCTGTGCCGACTGCCACATGCCGTTCAGGAGCGAAGGTGGCGTTAAGTTTACCGACCACAGAATGACAAGCCCGTTGAACAATATTTCCAACAGTTGCCAGGTATGCCACAGGGATGAGACAGAAAAACTGATACAGAATGTTTACGAGAGACAGGACCGCATTGCGGAGATCAGGTATCAGCTGGAACGGATGCTCGTGATGGCCCACGTGGAGGCTAAGAGAGCCTGGGAGCTGGGAGCTACGGAGGCACAGATGAACGGGATACTTCAAGGTATCAGGAAGGCACAATGGAGGTGGGATTATGCTGCCGCCAGCCACGGCGCAAGCTTCCACGCCCCGCTCGAAACAGCAAGAGTCATCAGCAACGGCATCACCATTGCGCAGGAGAGCAGGATAAAACTCGCCCGCCTGCTGGCAAACCTCGGGCACAATGAACCTATCCCATATCCCGACATTAGTAGCAAAGCAAAAGCTCAGCAATTTATCGGGTTGAATATGGATGAACTAAATAATGAGAAAGAGGTCTTCCTTCGTACAATTGTGCCGAAATGGCTCGAAGAGGCTGCAACCCGCGAAAAGAGTTACAAGGTGACACGACTGTAAAAAGATCATTAGAATGTCCCGGAAAACCTCACACTGAAATGGCGATGTGGCCGGATATCACCAGGTCTGCCCATATACTCCGTATTCGTGAGGTTCTTCATCGCAACAGAGATCCTGTAACGTCTGCCCAGCCTGTACGACACACTGGCATCCATGAAAAAATGACCGTCGTTGTTCTCTGTCCAGTAATTATAAAACCCTGGTAAAATATCCTCGCGTGTCATCGGGTTCAGAAAGACATCATCAATCTCCAGAATCCTCGACCTGGCAAATGCATGCAAGCCAACCTCGAATTTGCCATAGCCGGTGATCAGGTTTATGTTGAAGGAGTGCTTCCTTCTGAACTTAAGATATGTTCCTGTGCTTTTATTGGTTACCGGGTTGAATTCAACCGGGTACATATAAACATAGCCTCCGTTTAACGTAAACTCCATAAGGCCTGACTTTCTGTTCATCATATATTCGAGCTCAAAGCCATACACCCTTGAGTGCTCGATGTTTCTTGACTTAAACCCGAGGCCAAACTCGTTTGTAACAGGATCTGGATAGATCCCGAACACATACTCTATAAGATCTTTGTTTTGCGAAAAGAAGAGAGCCAGGTCGAACATGCCGTTGAACCGCCCTGCAACAATACCCTGTTTGACTCCAATTTCGGAGTTCCATCCTGATTCTGACTTTATCAGAGGGTTTGGGAATATCCTTACCGCCCCGAGGGTTGTAGAGGCATGCTTCTCTGCTATTGAAGGGTAGCGGTATCCCTGCCCAAAAGAAGCCCGAAGAAACGTAAGGTTTAACAGCCTGTAATTTGCGCCTGCCCGGAATAACGGCACCAGGTCATCCCGCACCTCATCCAGAGTGTTGTGCTCAAGGCGCACCCCGGCAACAAGTTTCAGCCTGTTGAAGGGAGTGATGTCGGCCTGAGCATAACCTGCAGCATTGAAAGAACTGTGGTCGCCATAGAATGGTGACACTATCCTGCCGGAGTTCTGCATAAGACCTGCATTCAGGCTCAACAATGAATTTGCGATGAACCTGAACTGATACTCGCTGTAAAACGAGGAGGCATCGCTGTTGTTCTGCCCATCTTCAGGGTAGTAGTTTTGGGTAAACTGGAAGCGTGACCGGATGTCGTGGTTGAAGCGCCCTCCGTGCCTGTAGCTCACTGAAGGGTCAATGGTTATGCTTGTGCCATGCAGTTTCTGTGCTGTGGAGGAGTCCTGTTTCAAGGCTCCGGTTTCACCATTTTCCCAGAGAATGAAATCGTGTTTACGGTTGTGCATGCTGTTCACATCCAGCCCGTATGTAAGGCCACTCACCCGTGTGCAGCGGTGTTTCAGCCCGAGGTTGAGCCTTATGAGCTGATCATCATTAAGCTTACGGTAACCATTGTCGTGCATCAAAAAGGCGCCTGCCCGGATATCGGTGTTGCCATATCTTTTTGCGTGTGAAACCGAGCTGCTCGAAAATGTTCTCGGAGTTTCCCACCATACCCACCGGGTGCGTTTTGGTTTTCCAAACACACCTGTTTCAGCAAAGAAGCTTGTCACTCCCTCTTTGGTGGCGGGGGCAGTACGGAAGTTTATTATGCCATTCAGTGCGGAGGAGCCATACATCACTGATGATGCTCCTTTTATTATCTCAATCTGAGACAGGTTTTCCAGAGGGAGGGATTGCCATCTCACGTGACCGGCATCAGCCGAGAGCATTGGCAGCCCGTCGATGAGCACCATTACCCGGCTGCCGGCTCCATAGCTGTATCCGCTACCACCGCGTATTGATGCCTGCCCGTCGAGCACCTCAATACCTGACGACCTGTTCATCAGATCCTGTGGATCGGTGATATGGCCAGAGGCGACTATTTCGGGGCTGATGATACTCATTGAGACTGTCAGTTCAGCAAGCCTCTGCTCAGCCCTGCCGGCACTGATGACCACCTGATCCATCTGTGTGGCCTGAGGGAGTAATGAGATGTCAAGCTCAATAGTATCACCGGATGAGAGCATAAGCTGCCGCAACTCCGTCCGGTAACCTACATACTGGAAAGTGACGGTTATCTCTCCCGGCCCGATATGGAAACTGTACCTGCCTCCTCCATCTGTTATTGTACCCCTGCCAGGTCCATAAATGACCGTGGCACCCGGAAGCGGCTCACTGGTAAGGCCGTCGTATACCAACCCACTCACACGGGCAGGCTGCTGTAAAAGCTCCGATGCATCAAGCCGGGGTGAAATCCAGGTAATCATCATGAAGATCAGTACCACCCCAGCTATAAAACGTTTTTCCATTATTTCACAATGAAGGTCATCCTTATGGCAATGGTCTCACCGGGATTTGCCATGTCAGGAAAACCGGTGGTGATCTTTAGTGAAGATGCTGTCAGCTCAACAATAATAGCAGTGATAGGCAGAGGAAGCTCCTGTGTGACAATGGTCAGTTGCTTGTTATCCTCCGATAGTGTCCATGTACCACTATATTCACCGAAAGTTCCGGTCCCGTCAGTCTTGAACTTTGCATCCCCTTTAAACTTCTCAAGCAACTGGCCTTCACCACTGGCATCTGCACCATTGGCAAGCAGGCTGTCTGATACCCAGATATGGCCGGTAAGCATCTCATAAGGAGTAAGAACAACCTCATCGTCATCCTTGTTGCAGGCAATTATTACCACTCCTGCGAGCAAAATCAGCAAAGCGGAAAATTTTCTCATAGCATTCTCTGTTTTTGAATTAGTATGTAAAGGTAAGAAGAAAATAGACTGCTTTTCCACTTGACGGTTCATTGTAATTCCGTCCGGATTTGATCTGTGTAATTTGACAATGCCCTATATTCCAACGATCTCTGTGATCTGCTCTGGAGTAATCGGAACTCTTTTGCCTATAAATGTGCATCCGTCAGGGGTGACAAGGATATCATCCTCAAGGCGAATGCCTCCAAACCCCTTGTATGTTTCAACGAGGTCGTAGTTGATGAACTGCTCAAACTTCTTCTCTTTTCTCCAGAGGTCTATCAGGGCAGGGATGAAGTAGATGCCCGGCTCATTTGTAAGTACGAATCCGGGTTGCAGCTCCCGTGCCATACGCAGGTATGCTGTGCCAAACTGGTCACTACGTTTGATGGTTTCATCATATCCGACGTAGTTTTCACCGAGTCCTTCCATATCATGAACATCAAGGCCCATCATATGGCCAAGGCCATGCGGGAAGAAGAGTGCGTGGGCACCGGCAGCAACAGCTTCTTCGAAATCACCTTTCATGAGCCCAAGGTCAGTAAGGCCCTTTGCGATACGGCTGCAGGCATGCAGGTGTATCTCCTTGTAAGTCACACCTGGCTTGATGCGTTTGAAGGCACTGTTGTTGGCATGTAAAACTATCTCATATATTTCACGCTGCCGCGGGGTGAACTTCCCACCTACAGGAATTGTACGGGTATAGTCACAGCAATACTTCGAGGGTGCTTCTGCCCCGGCATCAACGAGCAGCAACCTGCCCTCCTGAAGGATCTGGCTGTGATCGTGGTTATGCAGAGTCTCACCGTTCTGGCTCAGTATGATCGGAAATGATACCATACCACCATGCTTCAGTGCGACACCCTCCATAATTCCGGCTATCTCCATCTCCCGGGTACCTGGAACAGCCATCTTCATGGCAGCGATATGCATCTCATAGCCTATGGCTGCTGCCTTCTCCAGTTCGGAAATCTCCAGCTCGGTCTTGACAGACCTCAGGTCAACAACAGCCTTTATCAGCTCAACAGATGCTGCTGTCTTCTGCTCATCGGGGTGTATGCCAAGAAGCTTGTTGATCAGAAGCTTGCTCTCTGCACGGTAAGGTGGAAGAAAATGAATCTTTCTGCCTTTCTGCTTCGCCTCAGCAAGCTTGTCGCCAAGTTTGCTGTATGGCATCGAAGTGTTTATTCCAACAAGTGCTGCCTTATCAGCTATCTTCTCCTGCGGGCCCATCCAGATGATGGAATCTATATCCACATCATCACCGAACAGTATCTCCTCATTCTGATCAATATCAATAATTCCGGCTAACCCGGGCAGGTCATGACCAAAAAAGTATAGAAAATCACTATCCTGGCGGAAGTGGTAAATATTTGCCGGATAATTGAATGGCACATCAAGGTTGCCGGGAATAAAAATGAGCCCTTTGCCTACTTTGGCTTTCAGCGCAGCTCTTCTTTCTGAATAGACATTTGCTTCAAACATAACTTATGGTTTTTGTAATAATTCTTCAATTTCTTCTGCTTCAGTTTCCAGGTCATCAAATAGATCTACAGGTTCCCCACGGGTTATCAGCAGGTCGGTTTCTATCCTGATCCCTGTCTTCTCTTCAGGAATATATATCCCCGGTTCCAGGGTAACCACCATGCCTGTTGAAAGCGGATCCTGCTTTTTTCCGGGATCATGAACATCAAGCCCGACATGATGGGATATGCCATGAGGAAAGTACTTCATGTACAAAGGATTTGCCTGATCCTGAACCTTAAGGTCTTCTGTTTTGAAGAGTCCTAGCCTGAGCATTGCCTCCTGCATCATGCCATTCACATCCTTCTGGATAGATTCTATAGTCTGACCATTGGTAAAGAGAGGCTTCGCCTTTTTGAATACTGAGAGGACCTCATTGTATATATCTTTCTGACGTTTGCTGAAAACCCCGTTCACAGGTATAGTCCTCGACAGGTCACTGGCATAACCAAAATATTCACAACCAAAATCCAGCAGCAGGAGGTCACCGGATTTACAAACATCCTTATTATTATTGTAATGCAGGAAAGTGGCATTGATACCGGAGGCGATTATGGGATGGAACGCATGTCCGGTAGCTAGCCTTATACGGAATTCATGTTCTATCTCTGCCTGCACCTCATACTCCATAATTCCGGGTTTTACGACAGATGCGGCCCTGCGGAATGCTGATGAGGTTATCCTGCAAGCTTCCCTGATGACAGCTATCTCTGTTTCCGTTTTGACACCTCTCACCCTGGCCAGCAGAGGCCCGAGCCTCCTGTAGCTGTGAAAAGGAAATTCATGATGGATCTTTATGCCATATCTGAGGGCCCTGGAACTGACGTCAGGGTTAAACTTCACAAATATCCCGGTATCAAGGTATACCTGCTCTGCATAATACATTGCCTCACGCAAAGCGAACTCGAACTCTTCAATATAAAGCACAGTTTTAACTCCGCTGATCTCACGTGCCTTTTCGGGTGTCAGTTTAATGCCCTCCCATCGTTCCATCTTCTCGTCAGGCCGCATGATGAAAAGTGCCTCCCTGTATCGCTCTACAGGACAGTTAGGATAGAGCATCAGAATGGTCTTCTCCTGCTCAATGCCCGTCTGATGAAACAGATCCGAATTCTGCCTGTATGGAAAAAATTGATCACCGTTCCTTGGCATCTGATCGTTGCAGAATATCACTGCCATAGTGTCCGGCTCCATCAGGTTCGTCAACCGCTGACGGTTCTCCATGAAAAACGCAGATGTGAATGGCCAGCTTTTAGTCATATCGGATGCTATTTATAATCATTACAAATTGCTTAAGGGCTTTTGTTTCGTTGCTTATTATAATAAATTTGCTCTTGCTGTAACTATGCCCTGTTCATCATCAGTAAATTAATCTACAAATAAATGAATTTTATGGTTGCCCTCTCAATTCAAAGGGTAAAATTCATAAAAAGAAATGTAAAAACCACGTGTTGCAGCGGATTTTTGAACAATTTAGATTCAATATTTATAGATCACCTTTAATCACAGAACAATACCATAATCATGAGCACCAATTTTATAAGGATAGCGTCTATCAGTAAAAAGGCAACGATGGGAATTGCCGGATTGTTTCTGGCTCTTTTTTTACTGGTACATCTCGGATTAAATCTGCTGTTGCTCCGCCCTGACGGCGGGGAGTGGTTCCGGGCGGCTTCCCACTTCATGGGCAGCAACTATATTGTCAAGATTATTGAGATAGTGCTAATACTCTCTTTCATTATACATATCCTGATCGGAGTCATACTATGGTTTCAGAATCAGGTTGCACGCCCGAAAAGATATTTCCGCACAAACAGGTCTGACACGGCATTTATGTCGAAATACATGATCCATACAGGGGTGATAATATTCATGTTCCTTATCATCCATTTCATGAATTTCTATTTTGTCAAGCTGGGCATTGTTGCTCCTCCTGAAGGTATTGACAGCCATGATTTCTACACGATGGCCGGGCTACTGTTCACGAATGTCTACTATTCTGTTATCTATATTATAGCTCTGATTGTCCTCGGTGTGCATCTGAACCACGCACTCCAGTCGGCATTTCAGACCTTTGGGCTTCATCACAACAAATACTATGTTGCGATAAGGCGTATATCAATGATTTATGCTGTTATCGTTTCTATGGGCTTTATTCTGATACCATTATATTTTCTGTTTATTTTCTGACAAAAAACATAAAACATGAGTTTTCTATTCGATGCAAAAGTACCTCCCGGGCCATTATCTGAGAAGTGGACCACTTACCGTGGTTCTGCAAAGTTGGTAAGTCCGGCGAACAAGCGCAAGCTGGATATCATTGTAGTGGGGACGGGTTTGGCCGGTGCTTCAGCGGCGGCCTCACTGGGTGAGCTGGGTTATAATGTTAAGGCCTTCTGTTATCAGGACAGTCCGCGGCGGGCGCACAGCATTGCAGCGCAGGGGGGGATCAATGCTGCGAAGAACTACCCCAACGACGGTGACAGCATTGACCGTCTTTTCTTCGACACCATCAAGGGCGGTGACTACAGGAGCAGGGAGGCAAATGTTTACAGGCTGGCTGAGGTGAGCAACAGCATTATTGACCAGTGTGTGGCTCAGGGGATACCATTCGCCCGCACATACGGAGGGCTTCTCGACAACCGCTCTTTCGGAGGTGCGCAGGTGTCAAGGACTTTTTATGCCCGCGGGCAGACAGGCCAGCAGCTGCTGCTGGGTGCCTATGGTGCACTCAGCCGCCAGGTACATCTGGGCTCCGTGAAACTCTATCCACGGAGAGACATGCTCAACCTGGTGGTTGTTGACGGAAAAGCCAGAGGTATCATTACAAGGAACCTTGTCACCGGGGAAATTGAAAAGTATTTTGGCCATGCTGTCGTGCTGGCTACCGGCGGTTATGCAAACGTCTATTACCTCTCTACTATGGCCATGGGCAGCAACGTCACGCCGGCGTGGCAGGCATACAGGAAGGGTGCTCTCTTTGCAAATCCATGTTTCACGCAGATCCATCCCACGTGCATCCCTGTTCACGGCGACTTTCAGTCGAAGCTCACCCTGATGAGCGAGAGCCTCCGCAACGACGGTCGTATCTGGGTGCCGCAGAAACTGGAAGATGCGGAGAAGCTGAGGCGAAAAGAGATCGTTCCCGCTGACATCCCCCAGGATGAACGCGACTACTACCTCGAAAGACGTTACCCTGCTTTCGGAAACCTTGTGCCACGCGATGTGGCATCACGCGCCGCCAAAGAGCGGTGCGACGCAGGATTCGGTGTTGGCTCAGGCCTCGCCGTTTACCTCGACTTCACTGACTCACTCAAAAGGCTTGGCAAGGATGTCATCGAAGAGAGATACGGCAACCTCTTCCAGATGTATGAGCAGATAACAGGCGAAAACCCATACATCACCCCGATGATGATCTATCCGGCAGTACATTACACAATGGGCGGGTTATGGGTAGATTATGAGCTTATGACAACCATCCCCGGGCTCTATGCCATCGGAGAGGTGAACTTCTCAGACCACGGGGCAAACAGGCTGGGAGCTTCGGCACTCATGCAGGGCCTTGCCGACGGATACTTCATCCTCCCCTACACCATCGGGAATTACCTTGCCGGGGAGATACACACCCCAAGGATGACAACAAACGAGGCTGCTTTCACCGAAACTGCTGAAGAGACTTTTGAGCGCCTGAATTCTATCATGAAGATCAACGGCAGCCAGAGCGTGGACAAGCTTCACAAGAAGCTGGGCCACATCATGTGGGAGTATTGTGGCATGGGTCGCAATGAAGCAGGGCTCCAAAAAGCGATTGAGGAGCTCCCTTTGCTGAAGGCTGAGTTCTGGAGTGACCTCAGGGTTACCGGTAAACTCGATGAGTTTAACCCGGAGATCGAAAAGGCTTTCCGGCTGATAGACTTCATAGAACTCGGAGAGATAATGGCAAGGGATGCCCTGAACCGTCAGGAGTCGTGTGGTGGCCACTTCCGTGAAGAGATGCAGACCGAAGATGGTGAAGCAAAAAGGGATGACCAGAACTTCACCTCCGTCTCAGCCTGGCAGCATAACGGTGAGGCTGAGCCTATCCTGCTAAAGGAACAACTCAAATTCGAAGTTGTGGAACTGAAACAGCGCATTTACAAATAACCGAATCATTCAAACATATCTGATCATGGATCTGACACTTAAAATATGGCGACAAAAGAATGCTGCAGACAAAGGCAGCATTGCTACATACAAAGTTACGGGTGTATCTCCTGACAGTTCATTCTTCGAGATGCTTGACATGCTAAATCAGCAGCTTATTGAGCACCACGAAGACCCTGTCGCGTTTGATCACGACTGCCGGGAAGGTATCTGCGGCACCTGCAGTCTTTTCATCAATGGAAGACCTCACGGCCCTAAAGCCGGGGTCACTACCTGCCAGCTTCACATGCGCTCTTTCAATGATGGAGATACCATTTACATTGAACCCTGGAGGGCCCGCGCCTTCCCGGTGATAAAAGATCTCATCGTTGACCGGGGTGCTCTCGACCTGATAATTCAGGCCGGCGGATATGTCTCCGTCAACACTGGTGGCGTGCCGGACGCAAACTCCATTCCGATACTGAAATTCAATGCCGACAGATCCATGGATGCTGCCTCCTGCATCGGCTGCGGCGCCTGTGTCGCTGCATGTGCAAATGCCTCCGCAATGCTCTTCGTTGCTGCCAAAATCGCACAACTCGACTACCTCCCCCAGGGACAACTCGAAACAAAACGAAGAGTGCAGGCTATGGTAGCCAAAATGGATGAACTTGGCTTCGGCAACTGCAGCAACATGTACGCTTGTGAAGCCGAATGCCCCAAAGAGATCTCTATTCTTAACATAGCACTTATGAACCGCAAATTCCTCAATGCAAAAATATGCACTGAAAAAGAGAACACATGAAAACACTCTGGCAAGAGTACAGGTTAATTGTTATCTATCTCATCTTCGGAGGCCTGTGGATCCTTTTCTCCGACAGGGCAATAATGTTACTGACGCAAAATCCGCAGGAAATCACACTTCTTCAAACCTATAAAGGGTGGGGCTTCATTGTCATCACAGCTTTTCTCCTTCTGCTGATGATGATTGCTGACAACAAAAGAAGAAAAAAGATCCTCGCCGACCTGAAAAAAGCAAAGGAAGCTGCAGAAAATGCAGAAAGAGTAAAATCATCCTTTATGAGCAACATGTCGCATGAAGTCCGCTCCCCGATGAATGTAATCGTTGGCTTTTCCGAATTGCTGAGAGATCCCGGTATCTCTGACAACCAAAAAGACGAATACATTGAATCGATACAAAAAGCAGGATTCCACCTTGTTGATCTTATCACCAACATGGTGGATGCTTCAGATCTTCATGTACAACAGACAGAATTAGTGAATTCAAGCTTTAACCTCAATGACCTTTTTGATGAGCTTAGGCTGGAAGCAGAATCAATGCTTGAAAATTACAACAACACCAAAACAAAGATCCGGGTTGTAGAATCTCTTGAACGAAATGAAAGCTTCATCATTGCAGACTATGGTAAACTATCCAGAGCGATCTATCATCTCATTCAGAATGCGGTAAAGAATACGCCGGAAGGGTTTATCGAAATAGGCTATGACATCATTGAAGGGGATAAGATCAGGCTCTATGTACGTGACACCGGTGTTGGCATTCCGGAAAACCGGCAGCCGCATATTTTTGAAGCCTTCTCGAAAAGCAACGGCAGGCTGGAGCCTTCACAGGGTGCCGGCCTGGGACTGAATATTGTGAAAGGCTTTGTTGAGATCATGGAAGGGGATATCACCTTCAACTCAATACCCGGTGAAGGAACCGTCATCGGCATTATTTTAACCCTGAATAGAGATATTGACCGTATAGATGCCTGAGATGTTGTCAGAGGCAGACAAGCTTCCTTCTCAAAACCGATGACTCTGACCTGATCTCCAGAAAGACCATCCCCCGGGCAGGCCTGCCGGGGATATCAACCCTCAGATGCTTATCAGCTCCCGGATTGACAGTCCTTTTGAACAGAATTGCACCCGACATATTGAAAAGTGAGACCTCGGCGGTCTCTGTCAGACTGCCGGTAAGTTTAATGTTTATATGGTCTGAGAAAGGATTAGGATAGACAAGCAGCTCATCATCCGGTAATGCTTCATTAATATTTATGTAGGCAGATGTAAGCTTCCGCTCAGTGAGAAAAACCTCTTCGTCTATCAGGAATACACCTCCAACGATTGCAGCATAGAGAGTAATCTCTGTATAAAAGGTGTCTGCAGGGGCAATCCATTTTGCCTGCCAGCTCTTCTGATCATTGCCGGAGGTGCCGTCGATACGGTGTGTGATATAGCCCGGCCCCTGCGAATACTGTGTTTCGACAGGGTCGGTTACAATGAAGCTTCCTGTGATACCATCCACCCCCTGGGTTGTCATCAGAAACCCGAACTTTGAAGTGGCAGGCCTGGTTGCAGTGAGTGTAATGTTGTAGGTATCGCCGGGCTGATAACCGGTTACCGGCACGTCTGTGCTGATCCATCCCGTCACATTTTTTGCCGGGCCTGTATGACACACCAGGGTAGCACAGGTGTATCCGTCATAGGGTGCACCGGTGTACCCCGGTGGCACTCCATAGATGCTGGAGTACAGGTGCTTCAGAAAAAGAGACAAAAAGGCAGCCAGCATCAGCACCATCAATGGTTTAAGGTATCGCCTGTATGTTCTCAGGGAAAGATACCCCCTGTCTGTCGCTGCTCTGTTTCTCATTCTGCTCCTGCCTGTTTATTGATTTGTGTTTTTTCAACGCAGTATATTGGCATCATTGGATGGCTTTTCAGTGCCGCTGGCAACAATGTTTTTTATTATGTTCATCCCATTACGCTCTTCAGCCAATACATCAAACAATCCCATTGCCGAAGGTGAAATGTTGTTTTTAATATGGTCCTTCACTTTAAGCATGTCAATGTCCGATAGTCCCTTCACATTTCCATGTTTGTCAATTCCAATATAGACCATACCTCCTTCGGAGTAATGAAATAAGGCAATCACTTCCTTTTCAATGTCAACATCAGCATTGAGTTCCCGCTTGTATTCTATACGGTTGGTTTCAAACATACTAGTCATAGTTTTTCTTCCGTGAATTGCATTTCAAAAAGTGTGTCCGCTAACTGATCTTAACATTTGCCAGTAAATAAGTGCCGGATTTCTTCTCCCTCTACCGGATTTTTATGCAAATATAACTCATTCCCTAAAAGGTTATTTATAATTTTTCCATATAAGAACTCCGGTGATGGCATGAACTACTCATATTGATTTTTTTAAATATTATTGCATCTCGAATTAAAAGTTAATTATCGCAATGGCAACAATGGAGATTGAAGGAAAAACCTTTGAAGTTGACGGGGATGGATTTTTACTTAACCCCGATCTATGGAACAACGAAGTAGCAGCGCTTTTTGCAAAATATGACGGCATCAGTAAGATGAATGAAAATCATTGGGCTGTAGTAAGGATCATACGGAAGAACTTTGAAGAAAAGGGCATGGCGCCTATGGTAAGAGTGATCTGTAAGGAGACAGGCCTTAAACTGAAGGAGATCTACGAACTCTTCCCTCTGGGCCCTGCAAGAGGAGCATGCAGGGTTGCAGGCTTGCCCAAACCTGATGGTTGCGTCTGATAAATAGCCCAATGGATATGCAATGGTATAAGTGGTTTGCTTTATGTGCTTTTCTGGTATGCCTGGCTTCATGCGCATACCACTTTTTCAAATTGATAAGAGCCGGCAGACCGAAGGATTTTGCCAAACAGGCAGGCAGCATCCCTGCAGGGCTACGCTACTCGTTTACCTCAGCAATGAGCCCTGTTAAAAAGGAGTCTGCATTCCTGCATCTGCCTTCATACCTCGCAGGGATTATATATCATATCAGCACTTTTATCGCTGTTGCACTTTTTCTGCTGCTGATATTTATCGCCGAAATCAACACCTCCCTGATTTTGGGATCTGCCATCAGCCTGGTGTTGCTGGCAGGGGCAGCAGGGGGAGTCGTTATTCTTGTAAAAAGGGTGCGAACAAAAAGGCTGCGAACACTTTCCAACCCTGATGATTACATCTCGAACATACTGGTGACCCTTTTTCAGATAGTTGCAGCATTAGTAGTGATGCTACCCGAAACAGCCGTGCTCTTTTATGTTGTTTCAGCATTTCTCTGGCTATACTTCCCTTTGGGAAAGCTGAAGCACGCTCTCTATTTCTTTGCTGCCCGTTATCACCTGGGGCTCTTTTTCGGAAGCAGGGGTGTGTGGCCACTCAAAAAACAGATCTGAGAATATTATGAATAGTGACAGGAAGAAGATAGTGAGGGAGTATCTGAACAACCATTCAGACAGCAGATTGCTGACCCAGTTGAACAGTTGTGTTCACTGCGGGCTCTGTGCCGAGAGCTGCATCTACTACACAGCCACCGGAGACGACAGGTTCATGCCTGCCAGGAAAGTGGAACTGGTATCATCATTATACAGACGTATTGGAACTTTTACCGGCAGGTATTTGCCCTGGCTTAACGGGGCAAGAGACCTTGACCAGAAGATGCTGGATGAGATGACAGATTCACTGTTCGGCGGTTGTACGATGTGTGGAAGGTGTGTCCCCCACTGCTCCATTGGTGTGGATATAGCATATGTGGTTCAGGAGGGAAGGGCAATGCTGGCAGATATGAAACTTGTGCCCGCCACACTTCAGTCCACCGTGGATGCCGCAATACGTACCGGCAACAACATGGCCATCCCCACTGAAGAACTTGTTGACACTATTGAGTGGATGGAGGAGGAGCTGAGGGACGAACTCAACGACGAAAATGCTTCAATACCCCTTAACACTCCCGGGAAAAAGATCATGTACACGTTAAACCCTCGTGAACCGAAATTCTTCCCGCTGTCGATCTCTGCCATGGCAAAAATCTTCTACGCCGCAAAGGAGTCATGGACACTCTCTACCAGGATGTATGATGTAACCAACTATGCCTTCTTCTCCTGTGACATCCGTGAAGCCAGGGTGATTGCACAACGGATGGTGGATGAGATAAGTGCCCTGGGCGCCGAACGCTGCGTTCTGGCTGAATGTGGCCACGGATCAAGGGCTTTCAGATGGGAAGCTCCAAACTACCTCGGGAAATCTTTCGACTTTGATGCGCTCACATCGGTCGAATTGATGCTTGAATATATAGAAACGAAAAGGATTGTGCTTGACCCAACCAAAAACAGTGTGCCGGTTACCCTCCACGACCCTTGCAACCTCGTGAGGTTCAGCGGTGTCATAAGCCAGCAACGCGAAATCCTTAAAAAGTCTGTTACAACCTTTACTGAGATGGCACCACATGGCGTTGACAATTACTGCTGTGGCGGTGGTGGCGGCCAGCTTGCAATGAGTGAGTACAATGAGAGGAGGATGAAAATCTCTGAATTGAAAGCTGAACAGATCCGGAAAACAGGTGCAGGAATTGTCGTCACCCCTTGTCATAACTGTGTTGACCAGCTATTACAAATCAACGGCGCTTTCAAACTTGGCGTTCAGATAAAAACCATGGCAGAGATAGTTGCCGATGCTCTTGTCATTGAATAGCCAAATATCAATAAAAAAAAAATACACATACAAATATCAGCGATTAATCATGATTTACCTTGACAATTCTGCAACATCCTTTCCCAAGCCGGAGGAGGTGTATAGTTACATGTGTGATTTTTACAGGCATCATGGCGTCAGCCCTGGCCGTTCCGGTTTCGATGCAGCCATTGAAACAGAGGAGGAGGTTTTCAGAACGAGGAAGCTCCTCACGGAATTTTTCAATGGTGATGACCCCAACCGGCTTACTTTCAGCTACAACGCCAGTGATTCCCTCAACATGGTAATCCAGGGGCTGGCAATGCCAGGGGATCACGTCATCACTACGAACCTGGAGCACAACTCCGTTCTCAGGCCTTTGTTCCATCTGCAGGAGAGCGGCATGATTGAGGTCACACATATCTCTTTTGACCAGTACGGCTATATCGACCCCGCAGATGTGAAAAAGGCAATAAAGAAGAATACCAGGATGGTTGTCCTGAATCACTGTTCCAATGTTATCGGCACCATACAGCCTGTGGCAGAGGTCGGTGCCATCTGCCGTGAAGCCGGGGTATACCTGGTACTTGACTCCACGCAGAGTGCCGGTGCCGTGCCTGTTGATATCAAAGCTATGAATATTGATGTTGTGGTCTTTACAGGCCACAAATGCCTTATGGGGCCCACCGGTATCGGTGGCAGTTATGTGTGTGATCACGTGCCTGTAAGATACACCAGGTTCGGTGGCACAGGTGTCCGTTCAGCTCAAAAAACACACCTCGAAGAGTTCCCTTACCGCCTCGAGTGCGGCACCCTCAACCTCATCGGCGTTGCAGGCCTGAATGCCGGTGTCAGGTGGGTGATGGAACAGGGAATCGAAAACATTCACAGGCAGGAAATGATATTATGGAATATGCTTGTTGCCGGACTGAAAGAGATTGACAATATCATCCTCTATTGTGCCAAAAGTGAAGAGAACCACAACCCGGTGCTGAGTCTGAACATCAAAGGATTCGAAAGCAGTGATGTTGGTATAATGCTGGATGTTGACTATGGTATTGCCTCACGCACCGGGCTGCAGTGTGCTCCAAGGGTGCATGAACAGATCGGCACAGACAAATTGCACGGAACGGTCAGATTAAGTATAGGCCCCTTCAACACAGAAAACGATATTAACACAGCCATAACAGCACTTGCAGAAATTGCTGCAATCCGCAGCTAGGGGCATTTAATTATTGCTCATTTGAGAAATTGGTTGTATGTTTGACCATGTTTTTTAAAGATATTCCGGGCCAGCAGGAGATCAAGGAGAGGCTTGTCAGGAGCGTGATTGCGAACAGGGTAAGCCATGCGCAACTCTTCCTGGGGGCTGAGGGTTCCATGAAGTTACCCATGGCCCTGGCATATGCAAGATTCATCATGTGTCAGGCAAGGGTACTACCCGAATCTGAAAATATTCACAGTATCGGGGATGCCTGCGGCACCTGCCCTGCTTGCCGGAAGTTCAACTCTCTCGCTCACCCTGATCTCCATTTTATCTTCCCTGTAGCATCCACCCCATCAATAAAAAAGCCTGTCAGCGATCTCTTCCTCACAAACTGGAGAAATCTTTATGAAGAGAAGAACGGAGTATTCAGCCTTAATGACTGGTATCATGCAATAGAGACAGAAAACAAGCAGCCAATCATCAATACCGACGACTGTAATCAGATTATCAGGAAGCTGAGTTACAAGTCATACGAGTCTGACTACAAGGTGATGATTATATGGATGATAGAAAAGCTTTACCATTCCGCTGCCCCGAAGATCCTCAAGATCCTGGAAGAGCCTCCCGACAAGACTGTTTTCCTTCTTATTGCACAGGATCAGTCACTCATACTCAATACCATCCTTTCCAGGACACAGATGATCAGGTTTCCCAGACTGAAACAGAATGACATCTCAGCATGGCTTGAGAAACGGGGAGTGTCACACGATCAGGCATTGAGGGCAGCCCTGCTTGCTGATGGCAACGTGTTGCATGCACTCGATATCATCGAGAATGCAGAAACCACACAATCCTTCTTCGAAAATTTCAGACAGTGGTTCAGATACTGTTTCAAGCCTCAAACCTCCATGAATGAACTTACAGCCCTATGCGAAAACCTCGCAACAACAGGAAGGGAAAGCCAAAAACGCTTCCTCTCATACGGACTTGAACTGCTGAGACAAACCTTTCTGGCAAGGCTCGACAGGACGATCCCCGGTTACACCGCTGAGGAAGCTCTCTTCATTAAAAACCTCATCCCCTTTGTGCATTACAATAATGTCACTCAGTATGAAAAGCTCTTCACTGATGCCATCTATCATATTGAAAGGAATGCAAATCCCAAAATTCTTTTCCTGGACATGTCGCTGAAACTGGTAAAATTGATAAAGCTGCCTGCATAATCATATTTTTCCTACTTTTGTTGGGATATTTTTACCACAATGTGCCCTACAGAAAACGAGACAACCGGTAATATTTTCCTGCCATACGGATGCTGCAAGGCTCCCAGGGCTTTTCAGCGCAACGATGATGTGTTCAGGAACAGCTGTGCCAAGCTTGATGTTTATGACTGGCTCAAAGATATGCCCTCGATGAAGATGTTCCCCGGATATGAGTTTGTCGAGGTGCGTTTCAAAAACAGCCGCAAGGAGTTTTATCTGTCTCCTGTTGAACTGAACATCTCAGCAGGTGACATTGTAGCTGTAGAAGCTGCTCCCGGCCATGACATAGGCATCGTGTCAATTACAGGGCAGCTGGTCTATCTGCAGTTGAAAAACCGTAAAGTGGATCCAAAGCGTTATGAGTTCAGAAAGGTTTACAGAAAAGCACGCTCCTCAGATATTGAAAAATGGATCGCCGCAACGGAGATGGAAGAGTCAACCAGAAAAAAAACCCGTAGGATAGCTGAGAAGCTCGGGCTGGAGATGAAGCTCAATGATGTGGAATTTCAGGGTGATAAGACCAAGGCAACGTTCTACTACACTGCTGAATCCAGGATAGACTTTCGGGAGCTTATACGCGCTATTGCTGAAACATTCTCCATCAGGGTCGAGATGAAGCAGATCGGGGTGCGGCAGGAAGCAGCCCGCCTTGGAGGCATCGGGCCGTGCGGCCGTGAAATATGCTGTGCAACCTGGCTTACAAACTTCAAATCCGTTTCAACAAATCACGCAAGAGGCCAACACCTCTCGCTGAACCCCCTGAAACTGGCAGGCCAGTGTGGAAAACTCAAATGCTGCCTCAACTACGAGTATGATTGCTACATCGATGCACAGAAAGACTTTCCCGATTCTTCAGTGACTCTGAAAACCCAGAAGGGCGATGCCCTGCATTTTAAAACCGATGTGCACAAAAGAATAATGTGGTACACCTATTTCGGCAACCAGGGTGGTATCATCCCTATATCCGTTGATAACGTGAAGAAGATCATCAGTCTGAATAAAAAAAAGAAGTCAGTTACTGCACTTGAGGATTTTGAGGCTGAAATCGTCAACAGGCAAAACAGTGACATGCCTCCCTCCTATGACGTGTACAATACTTTTGAATGAGATTTGTCTGGGAGTCCAGGCCCGGCAAGAATAGATAAAAACATTAATTATCCAGCGAATGACTTTTCATAAAACAGTATTAGGTCTAATGCTTGCCGGAATCGCAATTGCCATTATCTTGCTCACAGGCTGCGATAAAGGGAAGGTCTTTGAGGAGAATTTCACTGTTGACGAAGAGGGATGGAACAGCAATGATTTTTTACGCTACAGTTTCAATATAGAGGATACAACATTGCCCCACCACTTCTTCATCAATATAAGAAACAGCACAGAATACCCCTATTCAAACCTGTTTCTCTTTATCCGCACAATCCTTCCGGATCAGTCAGCTGCTGCCGACACTCTTGATATTCCGGTTTCAGGCCCTGATGGCAGATGGCTTGGTAACGGCATCGGGAAGTACAGGGATTTGCAGGTTTTGATTATGAATGACATCCTGTTCCCACAGGCTGGAGAGTACGTGTTTGAGATAGAACAGGGAATGCGGGATGAGGACATCAAAGGTATATCATCAGTTGGTATCCGTGTTGAAAAGGCTATTCGTTAAACAAACATAACTCATCACTCATGTCAAATCGTTCTCAGAATTTTCGGATAATCATAAAGAGATTATGGATCATTTACGCTTGCCTTGTCGGCATTTTTATATTGATGCTTGTGTTAGCAGGTATTGGTGCCTTTGGTTATATGCCTGATCTCGAAGAGCTTGAAAACCCCAGGAGTCAGCTTGCGTCAGAGATATACTCTTCTGACGGTGTGCTTCTGGGCACCTACTATCATGAAAACAGGACCAACACGAGGTATGAGGAGCTGAGTCCTAACCTTATCAATGCTCTTGTGTCGACTGAGGATGTTCGATTTGTCAAACATTCGGGTGTTGATCCACGATCGATGATGAGAATGGTAATCGGTGTTCTCACGTTCCGGCCAAAGGGTGGTGCCAGCACGATAACACAGCAGCTTGCCAAGAACCTCTTCCCTCGTGAGCGCCGCTCCAAATTCGGCCTGGTGCTGATGAAGTTCAAGGAGTGGGTGCTTGCGGCCAAGCTGGAAAGGCGTTTCACAAAGAAAGAGATCCTCACCCTGTACTTCAACACTGTCTCTTTCGGCAGCAACAGCTATGGTATCAAGATAGGCTCGAAGACCTATTTCAGCAAGGAACCGGCAGATCTTACCGTTGATGAGGCAGCGCTTATGATTGCTCTTCTGAAGGGGCCAAGCATGTACAACCCGCGACGTCATCCGGAGAGAGCAATGGCGCGGAGGAATGTGGTCATGAAACAGATGGCCAAAGCAGGATACATCTCCAATGAGGAGTATGAGGAGCTGACTGAAAAACCGGTAGACATGTCAAACTACCAGCTTCTCGACCATACCACAGGGCCTGCACCCTATCTGCGTGAATACCTCCGTCGTGTGCTTACTCAGTGGGCAAAAAATTACCGGAAACCCGACGGAACAACATACGACATTTACAAAGATGGCCTCAAAATTTACACTACGATAGACTCCCGGCTTCAAAGATATGCAGAGGAGGCCGTGACCGAACATCTGAAAGGGAATCTGCAGCCTGAATTCTTCAAACACTGGGCCGGCAGGAAGAATGCTCCTTACTACAGACTTAAGGAGGATGACATTGAAGATCTTATGAATCAAGCCATCCGCCGGTCCGACAGATACAGGAACATGAAGGCCGATGGCAGGTCGGAGCGTGAAATAAGAGAGTCCTTCAACACACCGGTTGAAATGGCGATATTTACATGGGAGGGTGATATTGATACTGTGATGACACCGATGGATTCGATACGCTACTACAAGTTCTTCCTGCATACAGGTGTGGTCTCAATTGATCCGGCAACGGGTCACGTGAAGGCTTATGTAGGAGGTATTGATTACCGCCATTTCAAGTATGACCATGTGGTTGACTCACGACGGCAGGTAGGCTCCACCTTCAAACCATTTGTTTATGCGATTGCAATCCAGGAGGGTGAATCCCCCTGTGCCGAGTACCCGAACACTCCCATCACAATAGAGTTGCCCACCGGCCAGACGTGGACGCCCAGAAACTCAAGCGACCACAAAGATGGCCAGATGGTAAACCTTAAAGAGGCCCTCGCCCACTCGATAAACAGAATCTCAGCACGGCTTATCCAGCGTTATACTCCTGCTGCTGTGGTACAGCTCGTGAAAAATCTGGGCATTGAATCGGATATCCCGGCGGTACCATCTATCAGCCTTGGCTCTGCCGACCTTTCAGTAATGGAGATGACTGCCGCCTATGCTGCATTTGCCAACAGGGGCGTTTATGCCAGGCCTATTATCATCACACGTATTGAAGACCGCCATGGAACAGTACTGCAGGCCTTCACCTCCGAAACCCGTGATGCGATGAGCGAGAAAACAGCTTTCCTGATGGTTGAGCTCATGAAAGGCGTTGTGCAGTATGGCACCAGTGCACGTATCAGAGGCAGGTACGGACTTAATTACCCCATCGCCGGAAAGACCGGCACCACTGATAACAACTCTGACGGCTGGTTTATCGGGTTGACTCCAAACCTGGTAACAGGCGTGTGGGTAGGTGCTGAAGACCGGAGTGCGAGATTCAGGTCCACAGCCCTGGGCCAAGGCGCCAACATGGCTCTGCCAATATGGGCATTATATATGCAAAGAGTTTATCGTGACAATAAACTGGATATTAGTAAAGGCGATTTTCTGAAGCCAGAAGGACAGATAGATGTTAATTTTGATTGTTCCGAATACAGGCAACAGGAATACAGGCAATCACCTTACAGCGGAAGACTATGACCCAGGAAATGATCTCTGCAAAAGAAAAAGCCAGAAGAAAACTAGACATCATCGTCTCTGTTTTTAACGAAGAGGAGTCTCTGCCAGGTTTCAGGGATGCACTCTTCAGCGTACTCAAGAAAGCCGGCTTCTCATGGAAGGTGATCTTCGTAAATGACGGCAGCAGCGATGCCTCAGCAGATATTCTGGATGCCTTTGCAAAGGAGCATCACAATGTAGCCGTTATCCATCTTTCCCGAAATTTCGGCCATGAGGCTGCAATGCTTGCCGGTATCGATGCCAGCAGAGCTGATGCCGTGATCTGTATGGATGCCGACCTGCAACATCCCCCTGAAGCCATCCCCGAAATGATCAGGGCATTTGATCAGGGATTCGGAGTAGTCAACATGGTACGCGATAAACGTGAAGATGCTGGAGTATTCAAAAAAATCACCTCATCAATCTTCTACGCCTTTATAAACCGAATCTCACCGGTAAAGTTCGAACGTAATGCGTCAGACTTCTTCCTGATCTCTGCAAGGGTAGCAAAGCTTTTAAAGGAAGAGTTCCGTGAACGAACACGATTCATCAGAGGTTATACCCAGATCGTCGGATTCAGAAAAACAACCCTTAGATTTACAGCAACATCCAGGATGAAGGGTAAAAGCAAATATGGGTTCTACCGCCTTATGTTGCTTACCTCCGGTGCAATAGCAACCTTCTCCAGGTTGCCGCTTCACCTCGGATTACTCATGGGAATTATCAGCGCCATCTTTGCACTCGTTGTTTCAGCCTATTCGATCATAATGAAAATCGCAGGATATGCACCACCGGGATATACTACCATTATTGTGTTCATAAGTGTCATGTTTGCAATCCAGTTTTTCCTGATAGGAATCCTCGGGCTCTATATCGGGTATATCTTTGAAGAGAATAAAAAGAGGCCAATCTATATTGTTGATAAAAAGCATGGATTCGAAGAGGAGTAAAAATGGTTTTTCGTTTAATAGCCTGAACAAAAGAGATATTGCCGGTGCTACAGTCATCATCCTGATTAATGTCTGCATCTCATGGCTGCTGTTCGGAAACATGCTGCTTCAGCTCAACAGTGTCTCCTTTGCCAAAAGCGGAGATGGACTTAAGGGCTATTACACATCATCATACCATATCAAATTTGATAAAAGCTACAACCATACCGAAGGTATGAACTACCCTTTCGGTGAACACATCTTTTTCACTGATTCACAACCCCTGGTAACAAACACCATCAAGTGGATATCCCACAACATCACCGATATCAGTAATTACAGCACCGGAATTATCAATACTCTGATGCTTCTATCCATAATCATCGGCTCTCTAATAATCTATCTGATATTCAGAAAGCTAGGAGTGTCAATGCTGGTAAGCATTCTGGCGGCATCCTCAATAGTATGGCTCTCACCACAGCTTGCCAGGATGGGTGGGCATTTCGCTCTCTCCTACATCACACATATTCCCGGCTTGATTTTTCTTGTCATACTTTTTGCAGAAAAGCCACTGTTCATCAGGAGCCTCTGGATCATGCTCTGGGGGCTTATCCTTGCCCTTACACATCTGTACTTTTACGGCATTGTGGCAATAATGATCATTGTTTTCTGGATCTGGGCAGCAAGAATGATTCCTGCAAATATAATTTCAAACGGCAGGAAGCTACTTCACTTTGTGATACAGGCCATTATTCCGATTCTGCTCGTACAGCTCTATCTGGGTTTTACCGATTCTGTAGCCGACAGGCCCGGCAGTCCCTGGGGGTTCATGCATTACAGAGCTTATCCGGAGAGCGTATTCCTTCCGTTACAGCTTCCGCACGGTGAATGGCTCGCTGCACGCCTTGGCTTCAACCACAGTTATATCGACTGGGAAGGGCATGCCTATGCCGGTGCCGCAGCATCAATATTGTTTGCAGTAATCTTCTTCCGGATGCTGTATCACCTTATCACTCTCCGCTTCTCCTGTCTGTCCAACCTCTTCAGAAATCCGTTTCTCTCAATGATCTTCTGGGCTGGATTCCTCGCCCTGCTCTACTCCTTTGCCGTGCCTTTCGTGTTCAACCTCGAATGGCTGCTGAAATATCTGGGTCCAATACGCCAGATGCGTGGCGTGGCAAGGTTTGCCTGGCTATTCTTTTATGTCATGAACATCATTGTGATTGTCATGGCTTACCGGAAACTCAAACAGAAGCCTTCATTACTTTGGTATGCATTGCTGGTGTTGATAATCATTGCAAACAGCACCGAAGCATACTACAACTCCAGAAGCCTCAAAAATTTCATTGATAATCCTGATCAACTTTCAGCAACGCACAGATATGTCCCTGAACCAAAAAACTACCAGGCAATAGTCCCCTTGCCCTATTTCCACGTCGGTTCGGAAAACATAAGCTGGACCGATGACGCCGGGCTTCTCCCTGAAGCATTCCGTCTCTCGCTCTGCAATGGCATCCCGATTACAGGTGTCTATCTCTCGCGTACATCACTGGAGCAAACTTATCTCCAGATAAGCCCCTTCCTTACCGGTGAAAACCCTCCGGCTGTTTTCAAACTTTATGATTGCAGAAACATCCTGTTGCTCACTGCAGATGACTTCCCGCTGAATGAAACTGAAATGCAGCTAATTGCTGAAAGCAGTGATATCCTTCACTGTGAAGGTTTCAGAGTTGGCTCAATACCATTTCGATCATATAAAAGAATTATCGAACAGAACAGGGGCATGTCAACAAACGATGAAAGATTTCAGAAGTTTGGAGATATTACCATCCCCGATATCCGCAGGTACAGCAGGGTTATTGAAGCAGAAATACCGGAAGGAGCCGTGAAGGGATGGCTGTTTTTCGCTGTGCCCGGATTCAGGAAAGACCTGATACCTCGCACTACTGCCAATATTGTCATTCAGGAAAACCCCCAGTCAAACCTCCTTGACGACTGGAAGCCAATTGCCCATTCGCTGACAGGGTTCTTGTCAGACAACACAAGTATTCACCTCATTACTTTCGATATTCCTGCAAATGCAAAAATGCTGCACTTTAACACACAAAATAAAGGCCTGAAAAAACAGCTTTTCACCTACAAGGATATTCGTATCGCATATACCTTTCGTGAGGAGCCCTGAAAAAAAAACCTATTTGCCCGGCAGTTCAGCAGGCTCTATTGCTGATACGATGATCTTGTAAAGATTGATGTAGCCTTTGCCTGAGGCATCAACAAGTTTCCGGTATTTTGCTATCAGGGCCATCTGGTTGCCGTGATGATGGGTTTCCGGCTCCTCCACATCCGAATCATGATGGTGGTGCTCCTCGCCTTCCTCATCACCGTGATCGTGATAATCAGCATCTGATTCAAGTTCTGTCTCCCATTTATCAAGATATGCATGATCAATCTTTGTTGAAACCTCTACAGTACCGGTAACCTTGACAATCTTTCCAACAAGTGTATCACTGAATTCCCCTATATCATCATCAGCAAAAATCTTTATGCTTTCATCCGTATGATCCGGACATATAAAATGGATCTTAGCCCTGGTACCCATACAAAGATGATCCACCTCTCCTATCACACTTACAATTGTGTTCTCAAGTTGTTCCGCCTGAAGAATAAACTCTGAAACAGTGAGTGTGGGATACTCTTCGGCCACCTGTCTGTTGTTGCATGCGGCCAGTACAATTAGTGCAGCAGAAATAATCATGATTCTTTTCATAATTCAAGGATTTTGTTTAAGAAATATTAAAACATCTTTCAAGGAAAGGCAAATTTAGAATAAATCATGAAGAAATTGACCACATGCTCACATTTTGGTTAAATCTTTTTTTAAGCCGGCATTTCAATCTTTTTAAGTATCTCTTTAGATTTTTCATGATCATTAAGGATGAAAAAGTGCCCCTTCTCATTTATGTCCATTTTTATGACGTCCAGTAATACGAAGTTTATCAGCGTTCTTTCTGCCACATGAAACGGAAGTCCTGCCCTTTTGCGGAACTGGTTCAGGGTTATCGACTCATTACTCAGAAGGTAGTTGAGCAGGAATCTCTCCTTTTCAGCATACTCAATAGTAACACCTTTACCTTCGAGCCTTTTACGATGTATTTTCAGGAATATTCCACCCGGCAAAAGATTCTCATCATCTTTACGGATGAAAACCCTGTAGTTGCCCTCTTTATCCGGAGCTGAGTGTAGGGTTTCGCTACTCTTTTGAATATTGATTTCCATAACCATTTTACCTTCCAGGTCATGCAGTTTGGCAGTAAACGGCACTTCCGGCCTGCAATACATTGTTGCAGCGGCATCGAGCATATAATACTCTTCATCACTCCGGATTCCTGCAACAGCACCATTGTCTTTCACTCCGATAAGGATGGTGCCTCCGGTGGTGTTGGCAAAAGCCACCAGGGTGCGGGCAATCTTTCTTGCATCAGTAATTTCAAACTTAAACTCAAGTGACTGACTCTCACCTTTACGGATCATATCCTGGAGGTAGCTGCTGTCCTCTTCCGGGTAAAATTCGCCGGGTTTCATAACAAGCCCAGATCGAGCATTGCCTCCTCCGACATCATACCCTTATCCCAGGGAGGGTTGAATGTAAGGTGGAGGTCAACGGCAGTAATTCCTTCAATGTTTTCAACAGTCTCACGCACTTCCACCGGCAGAGTCTCAGCAACCGGACAGTTTGGGCTCGTCAGCGTCATCGTTATGAATGCCTTGCCATCATCTTCAACACGGATCTCATATATCAGCCCCAGATCATAAATGTTTACAGGTATCTCAGGGTCATATATCTGCCTGATTGCTTCCAGAATTTTGCCTTCAAGTGCCAGCGTGTCCATAACAATCTGTTTTTTATTGTTTCTCCTTTGCCCTGAATGCCATGGCATACAGCTTTATCTGCTTCACCATCGACGCAAGACCATTTGCCCTTGTAGGCGACAGATGCTCCTTAAGGCCTATCTCGTCAAGAAAAGCAAGGTCGGCATCAAGTATTGCCTGCGGTGTCTCATCATCCAATACACGTATCAGCAGATGAACAATACCCTTGGTGATCAGCGCATCACTGTCAGCACGAAAATTTATCATTCCATTATTATATGCAGCATGTAACCACACCTGCGACTGACACCCGGAAATCAGATACTGCTTCTGACGATACGCTTCATCAATTAACGGAAGGCTCCTGCCCATCTCTATCAGATAGTTGTACTTATCCATCCAGTCGTCAAAAAGTGCAAACTCCTCCTTTATCTCTTCTGCTTTATCTTTAATACTGTCCATTTTCCTTATGTTTTATCTTAGCATCTCAAGTGTCTTTTTCAACGCTTCGGAGACCTGGTCAATTTCATCACGGGTATTGTAAACACCGAAAGATATCCTTATCGTGCCTGGCACACCATAGAAATCCATTACCGGCTGCGCACAGTGATTGCCTGTTCTCACGGCGATACCGAACTTGTCAAGTATCATCCCGATATCGTATGGATGTATCTTGTCGAAGTTAAATGAAACCACTCCGGCTCTCTTTGCTGCAGTGCCGACAAACCGGATACCAGTGAAGCTCCCAAGCATTCCGGTTGTATATTTCAGAAGATCATCCTCATGCTTTCCGATAGTGTCATATCCTGTATCATTTATAAACTCTATTGCCTCTGAAAAAGCAATCGCATCGCCGACATTCGGGGTGCCTGCCTCAAATTTGAACGGGAGCTCCTGGTAGGTGGTGCCTGTGAATGTTACCTTGTCTATCATCTCCCCTCCACCCTGGTATGGTGGCATCTTGTTAAGCAGATGCTCCTTGCCGTAAAGCACTCCGATGCCCATCGGGCCATACATCTTATGGGCAGAGAAGCAGTAGAAGTCGGCATCCAGCTCCTGCACATCAACCTTCATGTGCGGTATTGCCTGTGCCCCGTCGATAAGGACCGGCACACCATAATTGTGTGATATCGCTATAAGATCCTTTACCGGGTTGACCGTTCCGAGTGCATTTGAAATATGAGTGACAGCAACTATAGCCGTCTGTGTGGAAATCAGTCTCCTGAACTCCTCCATTTCCAGTTCTCCCTGACTGTTTATCGGGATCACCTTCAGTGCTGTGCCTCTCTCTTCACAGGCAAGTTGCCAGGGAACGATATTGGAATGGTGTTCCATAGCACTGACGATCACATCCATGCCTGGCTTCAGAAATGCCTTTGAAAATGATGAAGCCACAAGATTGATTGACTCGGTAGTGCCCCTGGTGAAGATGATCTCCCGATCTGATTGTGCGTTGATAAAAGCAGCAACTCTCTTCCTCACATTTTCATAAGCCTCTGTAGCTTCTGTGCTGAGGAAATGTACTCCCCGATGGATGTTGGAGTTCATCTCACGGTAATAGTTGTCCAATGCCCCGATTACACGTAACGGCTTTTGCGTTGTGGCCGCGTTGTCGAGGTAGATAAGCGGCTTATTGTTTACCTGCCTGCCCAGTATAGGAAACTGCTCCCGTATATCTCTGTTCATCGTTTACAGTGGTTACAGCTGACTCATGTCAATTTTAAACTCTACCGGCTGATCCTTACAATGCAAAACACACTGGTCACAGATGGTGAGTTCGCCTTTGAGACGCTTCTCTATCATCTCTTCAGTACGGTCACGCAAAGCCGGTATCCTGATCTTCTGTGCTATCTCTGCTGCAAAGGCATACATCAGCAACATCCTGGAGTTCCTTTCACAGATACCCCGGGTGCGCAGATAGAAGAGCGCATCCTGATCAAGCTGCCCAACCGTGGCCCCATGGCTGCATTTTACATCATCGGCATAAATTTCCAGAAACGGGTTTGTATCAACCCTGGCCGTATCTGTGAGAGTGATGTTGCGGTTGTTCTGATAAGCATTGGTGCGCTGCGCATCCCGCTCCACGAGTATGTGCCCGTAAAATGCTGCACTCGCATGCTCATCAATGATACCCTTGTAAAGCTCATTGCTGTAACTGTCAGGTTTGGCATGGTCAACGAACACCCTGTTGTCAACATGCTGCTTCCTGTCCATAAGGTAAAGCCCGTAAAGATTGGCCTCAGCACCGCTGCCGTCAATCTTTACCTTACTCTCGTTACGAATCAGACCCCCGTTGAAAGTCAGAGTGTTGCTTGTCAGGCGGCTGTAATCCGACAAGTAGAAATAATTATTGTTGATGAGTGTGCTGTCATCATCCTTGTTCTGCAGCTTGTAGTAGTCAAGTTCCGCATTCTCGTCGATGAAGATCTCAGATACTGCATTGGTGAAATTGTGCTTGTGATTTATAGAGTCATCACAATGAACAAGGGTAAGGCCGGCATTTTTCCCGATCACGATCAGGTTACGAGGCTGTATGAAGATGTTCTCATCAAAGTTGACAATGTTGACCATCTGAACCGGCTTTTCAACAACCACATCGTCGGGCACGTATATGAATATGCCGTCAAGAGCAAATGCTGTGTTTAGTGCTTCCAGAGCTCCGTTCTTAATATCGGCATAATTGCCAAAGTGCTTTTCGAATATAGCAGGGAATTGTCTCTTCGCTTCACGCAGTGAACCTACATAGGCACCTTCCGGCAGCTTTGACATAGGCGAGTTCTCCCAGACATACCAGCCATTAAGCTGAGAGAAAAGATAGGTTTCGAAGTTGTGTATCTCGCACTGGAATATTTTGCTCACGTCAACCTTCTCTGCTGATGGTTTCAGGTCAAAATTAAAAGGTATGCCAAGTGTTGGCTTCAGGTCTGTATATTTCCATGCCTCCAGCCGCTGTGTTGGGTAGCCCAGCCTCAGGAAGTGCTCCATAGCCTCCTCCCTGAGCCCGGTCAGCCTGCCGTTCCCACCAAGGTCGAGCAACGGCCTGCTCTCCACAAATAGCTTGTGCAAAACATCCGGTTCAAGGTTTATAATCTCTCTTTCCATCACTTTCAGGTTAATTGTCCTGTCTCTGTTTTAATCCATTCGTAACCCTTCTCCTCGAGCTCAAGGGCAAGCTCCTTGCCTCCGGATTTTACGATTCTCCCTTCATATAGAACATGAACAAAATCCGGGATGATGAAATCAAGAAGACGCTGGTAATGTGTAATTACTACAGTCGCATTTTCCGGCTTACGAAGCGTATTCACCCCGTTTGCCACAATCTTCAACGCATCTATATCCAGTCCCGAATCAGTCTCATCAAGAATAGCAAGGTGAGGCTCCAGCATCGCCATCTGGAATATCTCATTACGCTTCTTCTCTCCTCCTGAAAATCCCTCGTTGACAGATCTGTTCGACAGCTTATCCTGTATCTCCACCAGCTTTTGTTTCTCCTTCATGAACTTCAGGAACTCAGCAGCACTCATCGGCTCCAAACCCCTGTACTTCCTCTGCTCATTGATGGCCGTGCGCATGAAATTGGTCATGCTGACCCCGGGAATCTCAACAGGATACTGGAAACCGAGAAAAATACCCTCCCGCGCCCGGTCTTCAACAGCCATCTCCATAAGGTCTTTACCCTTGTAGAGGATCTCCCCCTCAGGAATCTCGTAAATATCCCTGCCGGCAATCACGTTTGCCAGCGTGCTCTTCCCGGTGCCGTTTGGCCCCATGATAGCGTGCACCTCACCTCTCCTTACTGTGAGGTCTAACCCTCTGATGATCTCCTTGTCATCAATCGTTACGTGCAGGTTTCTTATTTCCAACATTGTATGTCTCTTTTATCTTGTGATTTTATTATTCTTATGTTGATTATCCGACGCTCCCTTCAAGGCTAATGGCAAGCAGCTTCTGTGCCTCCACAGCAAACTCCATCGGCAGGTGGTTAAGAACCTCTTTTGCATAACCATTGACAATAAGACCGATGGCATTTTCGGTGTCGATACCACGCTGATTGCAATAGAAAAGCTGGTCGTCGGAAATTTTTGATGTCGTAGCCTCATGCTCAATGATGGATGAGCTGTTCTCCGTTTTTATATAGGGGAAGGTATGAGCTCCACATTTGTCGCCCAGTAGAAGTGAATCACACTGGGAAAAGTTCCTTGCGTGCTCTGCGTTTTTCGTGATCCTCACCAGGCCCCTGTAGCTGTTGTTGCTCTTCCCGGCACTGATACCCTTGGAGATGATAGTACTGCGGGTGTTCTTACCAAGATGTATCATCTTCGTTCCGGTATCGGCCTGCTGATAATTGTTGGTGACAGCGACACTATAGAACTCGCCCACGGAGTTATTGCCCATCAGGATGCAGCTGGGGTATTTCCAGGTGATGGCAGAGCCTGTCTCTACCTGCGTCCATGATATCTTTGAATTATCCCCTTTACAGATACCACGTTTGGTAACAAAGTTATAGATGCCTCCCTTGCCCTCTTTGTCGCCGGGGTACCAGTTCTGGACTGTGGCATACTTCACCTCCGCATCTTTCATGGCAATGATCTCCACAATCGCTGCATGAAGCTGGTTCTCATCACGCATAGGTGCTGTACACCCTTCCATATAGCTCACATAGGAGGCCTCCTCCGCCACAATCAGTGTTCGTTCAAACTGCCCGGTGTTCGCTGCATTGATGCGGAAATAGGTAGACAACTCAACAGGGCAACGCACCCCCCTGGGAATATAGCAGAATGAACCATCACTGAAGACAGCCGAGTTCAGAGCCGCAAAATAGTTGTCGGCAGCAGGCACCACCGTTCCCAGGTGCTGCTTCACAAGCTCAGGATGGTTCTTCACCGCATCGCTGAATGAGCAGAAGATGATGCCCTCCTTGGCAAGAGTCTCTGAGAAGGTGGTCTTGACAGATACGCTGTCGAAAACAGCATCCACAGCCACACCGCTCAACCTCTTCTGCTCCTCAAGGGAGATACCCAGCTTGTTAAACGTATCGAGCAACTCCGGATCTACCTCATCCAGGCTCTCCAGCTCAGGCTTCTGCCGCGGCGCAGCATAATAGATAACATCCTGAAAATCTATCGGTGGGATATTTAGATGAGCCCACTGCGGCTCATCCATAGTAAGCCATTTCTCATATGCCTTAAGCCTGAACTCAAGCATCCACTCCGGCTCCCCCTTCTTATGCGAAATGAGCCTGATGGTATCCTCATTCAACCCCTTCGGTATGGTCTCCATCTCAACCTCAGTCACAAATCCGTATTTGTAGTCCCCTGAAGTCACCTCATCAAGTATGTTGTTCATCTCTTCGGAAGCCATCTCAATCTCTTCTCTTTAGTGTAACATATTTTTTCAGCGCAAAGGTAGCAATTTGCTCCCGCTTTCTGATATTAGCTTAACAATAATGGAAGGATTTTGTTGAGATGCAGATTATGATATACCTCTCAGATCAGATGTGACACATAAAGATATTAGCCGTTCAGCAGAGTTGCGCAATAAACAATCATTTACCCTGATAGAGAAACCTTTTGATCTTCATCGTGGGTGTCCTTTCGAATGGTTGCGGATGCTCCACTACGCTCTGAAGCCGGGAAAAATTGTTCACATGCATGTTAACATGCTGATGGATCTCCGCAAGAATGGTATTGACATTTTCCTTCAATGCAGCAGCATCTTCACGGAGTTGTTGGTAATGACTCTCCAGAGCTTCATAATCCAGGTGTATCATTCCAACCAGCTTACCTTTCATTTCCAGCACCAGCGACTCCTTGACAAAATTCATGTTGTTGATGATACTCTCAATCTCCTCCGGAAAGATATTTTTTCCGTTGGACCCGATGATGGTGTTTTTTATTCTTCCTTTTATATGCAAGTGTCCCCGCTTATCAAAATAGCCCAGGTCGCCGGTCTTGAACCATCCGTCATCCTCAAACATCTCCGCTGTAAGCTCCGGGTTTTTGAAATAACCTTTCATCACATTCTCACCTCTGGCCTGGATCTCACCAAGGCCGGTTTCAGGATCTGTCTGGTGGATACGCAAAGAAACATCCTGCATTGCCGGGCCTGTTGACTGGTAGGAGAATCGCCCCGGGCTACCCCCTGCCAGAAGAGGTGATGTCTCTGTAAGGCCATATCCTATTGCATACGGAAAACCCGCCTCACGCAAAAACCTCTCTACCCTCGGCTCCAGCTTTGACCCACCAATGCCGAAAAACTTCAGCCTGCCTCCGAAGGTCTTATAAACCTTCCTGCCGGCAACACGATGAAGAAGCTTCCTGAACACGGGGGCCTTGTATAGAGTGCTCTTGATGATGGAATCATTTAGCTTTGGATAGACACTCTTCCAGAAAACCTTCTCGATCAGCAGTGGAACCGTCAGCATTATTGTCGGCCTCACCGTGGCAAGCGCAGGCAGCAACACAGGTGCTGTAGGAGGCTTCCGAAGATAGGTAATCCCGGCTCCAAACATCATCGGCAACATCAAACCAAGAGTAAACTCATAAATATGTGATAGCGGTAGTACCGATAGAAACCTGTCGCCCGTGTCAACGCTCTGGATAAGAGCTGACCTCTCTACTGTGAAAAGTATGTTTCTGTGGCTTAACATTACTCCCTTCGGATCTCCCGTTGTGCCGGAAGTATATATGATTGATGCCAGATCATCTTCATCGACCGGTATATCCCCGATATTAAACTCCTGCAGGTCTGAACATTCGCCGGAGTTGATGAATGAATCAAGCTCCTCCATTATTACTGCTTCTGCCGACTCCGGCACATTCTTGGATAATTGTTTCGAGACAAAAACCATCTCTGCTCCGGAATGATCAAGTATCATCTTAATCTCATGTGCTTTGAAATCGGGCATAAGAGGTACAGCAATAGCTCCAATGGCTGTGATCCCAAAATACACCTGCGACCACTGTGGCATATTCTGAGACAGAATGGCAATCCTGTCGCCTTTGGCAAAACCATGTGACAGCAGTACAGATGCAAGCTTCTGAACATTATTAACAACTTCTCTGTAGCAAACAGACTGCTCATCCACAAAACCCGCTGCCGGATATTCAGGAAATTTTTGTGATGTGGAAAGCAATAACTGAGGGATGTTTGAAAGTTTTGACATAGCTATATAGTTACATATTTTCTTGTGGCAAAGGTACCGTTTATTTTTCTCCTTAAAATAAAAACGTTGGCTGTGATCTGGAAATAAAATATTTTTGCATGTTTTAAGTTTGCTGATCAGGAGGTATTTTTTAGTGAAGAATAAAATCACCAGGTTTATTTCGATGAATTACAGAAGAGTCGTTAAATTTTTCATTCCTGCGCTTTTACTTTTCCTTGCAGGTTGTGCAACAGACAAGGATGCCTGGTTGAACATCAACTACAACAGCATCACAACCCGTTTCAACGGCTATTTCAACGGCAAGGAGAGCCTGAAGGAGGGGGTTGCGCAGATACAATCCCGGCATGTTGACGATTATAATATGGTATTGCCTGTTTTCAGGTATGGCGACCAGACTATTGCATCATCGGCCAACAGTTATATGGATGTAGCAATAAGGAAGGCATCAGTACAGATACAGAAGCGGACGATGTTCATCCGTGGTCAGGAGAAGAACAGATGGATTGACGACTGCTGGCTTCTGATAGGCAAGGCACATTTTTACAAGATGGAGTATGAGATGGCAATGCAGAATTTCGACTTCATCATTGCCCGCTACCGTGACAAGCCTTCCAGATATCACGCGATGCTCTGGAAAGTACGCACCAACAATCAGCTCAAGCGGTTCAATGACAATGAAGCACTTCTGGGGTTGTTGCAGAAGAACATCAACTCAAGGGAAGTCCCCAGGTCGGTGAAAAAGATGTATCCTTTGGTAAGGGCCGACTTCTTCATTCAGCAAGGCAATTATGAAGGGGCGATAGTTCCGTTGAAGAATGCTATACGTCTCAACAGGAATAAAGATGTACGGGCCAGGAGCACCTACATCCTGGCACAGATTTACCATCAGCTCGACAGGTGCGAAGAGGCCTCAAAGCTATATAAGAAAGTTGTTCAGCTCAACCCCGAATATGAAATGGCCTTCAACGCCAAGATCAATATGGCAAGATGTTTCAAGCTTGCTAAAGCTGATGGCCGCACCATCAAACGTTACCTCAACAAGATGGTCAGGGATGAAAAGAACCAGGAGTATCTGGACCAGGTATATTTTGCACTTGCCGAGGTTTATATGAAGGAAAAGAATGATACTCTGGCGATGAAGAACCTCAGGCTTTCTGTTGCCCACTCTACTACCAACCTTAACCAGAAAGCAATCTCTTCCCTGATGCTCGCCGACCTCTATTTCAAATATGAGAACTATCCGGGAGCACAGGCTTATTACGACAGCGCTGTCACTTACCTCCAGAGAGATTTCCCTAACTATGATGTGCTGATGAAGAAGCATGACATTCTCAGCAGGCTGGTGAACAACATCATGGTGGTTCATACTCAGGACAGCCTGCAGAGGTTGGCAAAGATGCCTGCCAATGAGCGCATGAGGATCGTCAATGGGATCATCGCTGAGATAAACCGCAAGGAGCAGGAGGCAAAGGAGCAGGAGTCGCAGCAATTCCAGAACTTCGGCTTCCTGGAGATGGAGATGCGCAACATGCAGCGGCAGCAGCAGCAGACTAGCGAATGGTATTTCGACAACCCTGCATCACGCAGTTTCGGTTATTCAGAATTTAAAAACAAATGGGGTGAACGAAAGCTTGAGGATATGTGGCGTCTCTCCAGCAGAAGGGGCGATGGAGGGCTTATGACCGAAGAAGAGCTGAAGCTTGACAGCATAAGGCAGGATAGCATAAAAGCAGTAACAGCCCAGTTGAAAGATCCGGAATACTACCTTAAAAATATCCCCCTTACCCCTGAAGCTATTGATGCTTCAAACCTTAAAATCGAAAAGGCTCTTTACAATATGGGCTATATCTACTTCTATGATCTCTCAGATGTAGACAAGTCTATTGAGTCATTTGAGAAACAGATGAAGAGGTTCCCGACAGGTCAGATGATTCCACCGGCATGCTACCAGCTCTACCAGGTCTATACCAGGCTTGGATTCCAGGATAAGGCTGCTGCCATGAAACGGCAGCTTTTGCAGGAACACCCCGAACATGAGTATGCTATGATCCTCTCCGACCCCGACTACTTCGCCAACAGAGCTAAAGAGCTCGACAAGCACAGAGCAATGTATGCCCAGACTTTTTCCCTTTATGAACAGGGTAAATATGCTGATGCAAAAATAAAAAGCGACTCTGCCCTTAACAACCAGTCCTACTCTGAGGCACACCCAAGGTTCAGCCTCCTCAATGCAATGATCGTGGGTAACCTCGATGGCAAAGCTGCATACGTTAAAGCTCTCGAAACAACAGCCTCAAAGTTTGGCAAAACTCCCGAAGGAATCTATGCGTCAAACCTGCTCAACCTCCTCAGAGAAGATACTGTGAAAAAAACTGCAACCACTGAACCTGATACCGATAAAAAAATCGACTACTCCATCTACAACTTCTCCGCAACAAAGAATCACCTCGTCCTCCTGATCGTCGACACCAAATTCGGCAAAGTGGAGAACGTGAAAAACAGCGTCTCCGACTTCAACAGAAAGTCATTCTCCTCAAAGAATCTGAATGTCACAACCACCGTCCTCTCTGCAAATATCCAGATGATAACCGTTAGTAGCTTCCCCAACGCCAGAGAGGCAATGATCTACCATGATGCCCTGAAAGATGACAAAGTTTTTGCCGGCAGAGACGCCGAAGGGCAATCTGCTGTTTTCGCAATATCAGGTGATAACTATCCTATCTTCTTTAAAGACAGGGATGTAGACAAGTATATGGCATTCTTCAGAGACCACTATTTTAAGTAGAATTGCGACTCAATCCTCTTCCTGCTGAACCTTTTCATTTCAGAAGTGTATCCGCAATCATCCTGATGTAACAGTTTGATGCAGAAACAGCATTTAACAACTCATCAGATATCAATTGATTGTTAAACAAAAATTTCCCTGAAATGAAAAAGTATCGCTTATTGATGATCGTTCTGTTTTTTGTAGTTATGATTGGCTCTGCCTGTTCACAGGTGATGGGCAACTTCCAGTACCGTACACAGCAGGTCTTTAAACAGTCGGAGGTTCAACAGTCTGACCGCAGGCCTGTTAGCAATGCCCGGATTTTACACAACCACGAAATGACAATAACCGTGAATGGACTGGCAAACCTGCTTGCCACAGATTATGTGGCTGTGTTCAACATCATACAGGTTGCCCCTGACATGAAATCGGCAGTCTCAATCATGAACGGCCGTATTGACTCCTTCAGGATAAAGTTGCTCCTCTCCGGTATCGAAGCCAAAGACATCAATGTTGATCTGATCTCGTTCGTGCCAAGGTATGACTATAGTAAGATCAGGCGCCGCCTCTTCAGCACAACATACAATGAAATACCTGCTGGATTTGAGCTTCAACAAAATATCACAGTAAGGTACCGCAAGTCTTCCGAGCTGCCTGCAATCATCGCCGCTGCCGCAGAATCGGAGATCTACGATATTGTCAAGGTTGACTATTTCGTGGAGAACATTCAGCACTTCATTGACTCTCTCCGGTCTGGCTGTCTCATGGAGGTCGTTGCAAGGGAAAAATCCCTTTCGATGCTAGGCATGAGAATGGACACCTTGCGCAAAGTTGTTGCCGAAGACTTCACAACCATCTATCCTCCGGCAAGATACTTCTCCTACCAGGCATTCTCCAGGCCCTCACTGGAAGCGGCAAATTCCGGTGATAAGCTCAACACGGCTGAGACACCATACAACAGTGACAAACCTGTATCAAGGTTTTACCAGCAGGTGCATTACGACTACTACGATATCATCAGGGATGCTGTTGTAAAGGAACCGGTAATACAGGTCTCATATACTGTCACGGTGAAATACTTTCTTAAGGATGAGGTGAGCCCGCCAAAAAACAGGTACTTTATGATAACTCCAAACGGGGATATCAGGCAGATTGATCCGAGTTAGCTACTGCCTGATTGTAAATAAAGGTTCTGCTACTGGATTCTAAGGGCAAACCATATTGAAGACTTTCATGAGATCAGCATCCCTCTTCCTCTTTTTCACATGCTTCTTGTAAACTTTCATCGCTTGCCTGGCACCTTCACAATCCTTAAGCATGAAACATGTAAATATGATATTGTGGTAATATCCGCCCGTTCCGGCAGGATCTAAGGCCGCAGCTCGTTTGAACCAGGTGATGCTTTGCCTGAGAGTGTCCTGAGTAAATCTGGCTGAAACTCCTCTTATCTGGTATGCCCAGCCCAAATCGTTGAAATAAGCAGCAAGGCCGTTTGTTATCAGTGATGTGTCAATATCACTCAACCTCCTGAGGGTTCCAAGAACCTCCTCCATTGAAGTCTCCCCGCAGGAGAAGGTTACTACAGAATCCCTTATTGAAAGATAGTCGATCAGCTCCTGGGCTTTCAATCCACTTATGCTGATATGAGCAACGACAAAAATCAAAAAATAAAACCGCTTCATATAAAACAGAGTTTGAAATTATGGCTATGTGATTTTCTTCAAAATCGTTGGAAAGATAAAAAAAAAGCAAAAGAGGCTGCCAGTTTAATGGCGGCCTCTTTTGCTTTTTGTGTCGATGTTTTTTATTCGGGCTCGATAGCTTCCACCGGACATACATCGGCGCAGGAACCACAATCGGTACATACTTCAGGATCGATTTTATAGATATCACCTTCAGAAATTGCATCCACCGGACACTCGTCGATACAGGTTCCACAAGCTGTACAATCTTCATTAATTACGTAAGCCATGACTCTGAGTTTTAAATTTGACTTCTGTTGTTTTCGATGCAAACCTAATACTTTTTTATAAAATGGATTATCATAAACAACAAACCTGTCAAATTTAGAAATATTCTGAACAACGACCACTGTTTCCATTCACCATATTGAGCAATATCAACAAAATTTTGGCAAAAAAGAGATTAAAATTATGTTGTGAAAAAGATAAATAGAGTAATTTCGCAGAGTGTTTTATATGATATATTCAAACAAGTAATTCAAAGAGGTGATTGATCCTTGAAAAAGCGCATTTTTCAGTGATCTTTTTTTATAGCCATTAAAGAACCCACAGAATAACTTACAGTATGGATGAGTAATGAGAGATAAGATCATACAAACCAGAAGGCAAAATACAAATCATAAATACCGATGAAGAAACAGACGAAAGTGATCCCCCTGGATGAAGTTGTTGTAAAATTTGCGGGTGATTCCGGTGATGGGATGCAACTTACCGGTTCACAGTTTTCAGACACATGTGCTATAATAGGAAATGACCTTGCCACCTTCCCGGATTTCCCAAGTGAGATCAGGGCGCCTCAGGGCACTATTGCCGGGGTGTCAGGCTTTCAGGTGCATATTGGCCACAAGGAAGTTCACACTTCAGGTGATCTTGCCGACGTGCTTGTAGCCATGAACCCTGCTGCACTAATGGCCAACATGAAGTGGGTGAAGCCCGGAGCAACCATCATTATCGATATCGATAACTTCGACAATAAGAGTTACAAAAAGGCGGGATACATTGAAGACCCATTGGGTGATGGTACCGTAGAGGGCTACAATGTAATAAAGGCTCCCATCACTGCTCTTACCAGGGCCACTCTTGCTGAGATGGACATGAACGTAAAGACTGTTGACAAGACCAAGAATCAGTTTGCACTTGGGATACTGTACTGGCTGCTGAACCGTGATCTGGAGATCGCCAATAAGTTCCTTGCAAACAAATTTCACGATAAGCCTGAACTCATCACTGCCAATCAGAAAGTTTTGCGTGCAGGATATCATTGCGCAGAAACCATCGAGGCTCTGCACACCACCTATTACATTGCACCCGCCACAGACAGGAAGGGGAAATTCAGGAATATCACCGGCAACGAGGCGGTAGCCTGGGGTCTGATGGCAGCTGCAGAGAAGGCAGGGCTTGAGTTGTTCCTTGGTTCCTACCCGATAACACCGGCAAGTGAGATCCTGCAGGAGCTTTCTAAGCGCAAACACCTTGGAGTAAAATGCTTCCAGGCTGAAGATGAGATTGCAGGTATCTGCTCTGCCATCGGTGCCAGTTACGCAGGCGCCCTCGCTGCAACAACCACCTCCGGCCCCGGCCTCGCCCTCAAAGGGGAAGCCGTCGGACTGGCTGTGATGACGGAACTGCCACTGGTAATTGTAAACGTGCAGCGTGGCGGCCCGGCAACAGGCCTGCCCACAAAGCCCGAACAGAGTGACCTCATGCAGGCTCTCTATGGCCGTAACGGCGAAAGCCCCGTGGTGGTGATCGCCGCCAGCAGCCCCGCCAACTGCTTCGACTATGCTTATAAAGCATGCAAGATAGCGTTGGAACGTATGGTGCCGGTTATCCTCCTCACAGACGGATACCTGGCTAATGGATCAGAATTGTGGCCGGTTCCCGCTATGAAAAACCTGCCGGAAATAAATCCACGCTTCGCCAAAGAGAATGACCCCGAATATCAACCCTATAAAAGAGACCCCGAAACCCTGGCCAGAGAGTGGGCAATACCTGGCATGGAAGGCCTCAGACACCGCGTAGGTGGCCTCGAAAAAGCCGACGTCACCGGCGAAGTCTCACATAACGCCATCAACCACCAGAAAATGACCGTGTACCGCGAAGAGAAAGTGCAACGTGTGGTAGATATGGTACCCGACCTCGAAGTCATTGGCGATGAAAAAGCCGACCTCCTCGTCATCGGCTGGGGGGGTACATTCGGCGCAATTCTTTCTGCCGTCGAAGACCTGAAAGAAAAAAATTACAGCATCGCAATGACTCACTTTAACTATATTAAACCGCTGCCCAAAAATACCGCCGACGTGTTTAAAAATTTTAAAAAGATCATCGTCTGCGAAAACAACCTGGGCCAGTTCGCTAACTATCTCAGATCACAACACCCACAATTCAACTATATAAGATTCAACAAAATTCAGGGACTGCCATTTATGGTCTTTGAACTTAAAGAAAAATTCATCGAAATATTGGAGGAGAAGTAAACCTATGGCAACAGAAAATATCAATATACCAGAACTTACCAAGAAAGACTTCCAGGTAGAAAATGAAGTTAAATGGTGTGCAGGGTGCGGCAGTTTTGCCATCCTCAACTCAGTGATGAACGTATTGCCGAAGATCGGTGTCAGGAAAGAGGATGTCTGTTTCGTCTCAGGGATAGGCTGCTCCTCAAGGTTCCCATATTATATCAAAACCTACGGATTCCATGGGCTGCATGGCCGCGCCGCTGCAATAGCATCAGGTGTCAAGATTACAAACCCCAATCTCAACGTGTGGCAGATCACCGGCGACGGCGACTGCATGGCAATTGGTGGCAACCACTTCATACACCTCCTCAGAAGAAATATCGACATCAACATCCTGCTGCTTAACAACCAGATCTACGGACTAACAAAAGGGCAGTACTCACCTACAACACCCAAGGGTGCCAAAACAAAGACATCCCCGGATGGAACCATTGAACAGGCATTCAAGCCCGGTGAGCTTGCTATCGGCTCCGGAGTACACTTCTACGCCAGAGTTACCGATACCGATCAAAAGATGATGCAGGATGCATTCTTACAGTCGGCAATGCATCATGGCGCAGCCCTGACAGAGATCCTTGAAAACTGCGTGATCTTCAATAACGACGCTCATGCTGAGATTACAGAGAAGGGCAGAAAAGATGATAACACTATCTACCTGCAGCACGGTGAGAAGATGATCTTCGGCCGTGAACGCGACAAAGGCCTCGTCCTTGATGGACTGAAACTCAAAGTCGTTAAGATTGGCGAAGACGGCTACACCCTGGATGATATCCTTGTTCACGATGCTCAGATAGAAGATACCACTCTGCACTATATGCTTGCTCGTATGGCCCGGCCAGAGTTCCCGCTTGCTCTCGGTGTGATCAGGAACTTTCAGGGTGAATGCTACGACCAGTTGCTGCAAGAACAGGTCAATGAAGCACGCAAAACAAGCCCTATCAAAACTATGGACCAGCTCATGAACAGCGGGTCAGTGTTTGAGAATTAGACGTGAATTTAGAATTGCTTTAACAGAGTTGACATATCCACCGCCAAAAAGGTTGACATGTATCAACAATGGGTAGAGCTGAAATATTCCGATTCTCTCTTCCCATCCATTTTCCAGAGGGTAATAATGATGATATGCCTGGTAGAATCGTGCCGGGAATCCACCGAAGAGGCGGCTCATGGTGATATCCACTTCACGATGGCCATAAGCCACAGCGGGGTCGATGAGCCACGTACGGTTTTCTTTTCCGGCGATGTAGTTGCCGCTCCACAGGTCGCCGTGTACGAGTGCAGGTGGCTCTTCCGGGATAATATCCGGCAGCTTGCTGAAAAGGCGTTCAAACAGCACCTCATCTTTGGCGGAGAGACTGCCATTGTTTAGGGCGATAATGAGCTGTGGAAGAAGCCGTTCATGGATGAAGAATTCGTTCCAGGTGTCGTGTTGTCTGTTTGACTGCCTTAGAGAGCCCATATAGTTGTCATGGTCGAGGCCGAACCGGAGGGATGTGTTTCTGTGGAGGCGGGCAAGCATCTCCGCGAACATCTCTGCTGCATACCCGGAGTGGGGAGCGCTATCTACATATTCAAGTGCCAGCCAGGTGTGCTGCCCTGCCTGGCCGGTGCCCAACACCTCCGGCACCAGGGCACCACCCGGATCCTTAAGCAGCTTTAACCCCTGCGCCTCCGCCTCAAACATGCCGGGGTAACGGCGTGCATCATTCCACTTCACGAACAAATGAACACTACCTGCCTGCACCGATGCAGCATCATTGATGGAACCGCCGGATACATAACGGCAGGAGAGGCCATCAGCCTGAAATCCGGCTTTCTCAGAGATGAGAGCCAGAATGTTCTCCTCAACAGGTTTTGGAAGATTCATGGTCAACGGTTATTAACTCTTTTCCTGAAGCAGCCTGAATGACTCCACAACGGAATAGACCGCACCTGTGGGCTTCAGGATGCTTTCGTACAGTTTCACTTCTGAGACGCTCACCATCTGCAACTCCCTCTTCTCATTCTCAGATACCCAGTCAGTGAGCCTCTTCTTGTTGCTTATGCTTGAGATACGTCCCAGCGTAAGGTGCGGCACAAACGGTAGCCGTTCGCGAGGGAACCCGATTTCAGCCATAGCATCCAGCACCTCCTCTGCCAGGTTGCGGAGTAGAGCATCATCCTGTGTTCCTGCCCATATCACCCTGGGCTGGTAACGGCTGCCAAAGATTCCCACGCCCCTCAGAATAAACTCAAACGGCTGATAACGGCCGGCCACCGACCGCATTGCAGTCCGTATCTCCTCTATCGCAGGATCCGCCGTCTCCCCGAAGAACTTCAGGGTGAGATGCATCTGCTGAGGGTTCACCCACCGTATCTTCTCATACCCGAAAAATGCCTTTGCCTCAGGAAAAAACTCCAGCAACCGGGGGCCCGGTGAAACATCTATGGCAGCAAAAATCCGGCGCATAAAGGTATTGCAATTATTGATGCTAAAATAGCACTACTTTCTGATATCCATATAAAAAACAGAAATACCCTTGCACGGTAGTGCAATAAATTTCTATATTTGCACCCTGAAAATCATGGGGCATTAGCTCAGTTGGCTAGAGCGTTTGACTGGCAGTCAAGAGGTCATCGGTTCGATTCCGATATGCTCCACGAAGGAACCCGCACCCCTCTCGCATTTAAGGTGAGAGGGCTTTTTTTTGTGACTCCCACATCCCCACAGTATTGAATTTACAGAGGGTGTTTGTTTTGAGCTGCAGAATCCTGAAAGTATTCAACCTTCAATAACCCCGGGTTTCAACCCCGGGTAATAGATGGGTAAACCCACCTGCGTAGGTTTACCTCGTTGAAGTGAAATTAGTCATCTTTGCCCCGGAATAGTGGCATACTTTACGCTGGAATGATGGCATAGTTTACGCCGGAATGGTTGCATAGTTTACTCCGGAATCGTGGCATAGTTTACTCCGGAATCGTGGCATAGTTT
>OBJA01000141.1_pt1 | contig 71978 bp, 61 predicted proteins | sample 1519751 | NCBI WGS metagenome assembly OBJA01 (sample SAMEA3881238, study PRJEB22517) | soil metagenome | biome: lake sediment; feature: soda lake sediment; material: sediment, water from around vicinity | place: India | collected 2013-12-23 | depth 3 m | reverse complement strand
GGCCCGTTCGTCTAGGGGTTAGGACGTCAGGTTTTCATCCTGGTAACAGGGGTTCGAATCCCCTACGGGCTACACATAATAATAATATATAAAAGATAAAGTCGCTTTCGTATGGCTAACCATAAATCAGCTCTGAAAAGAATCCGCTCCAACAACGCCAAAAGGCTTAGGAACCGGTATTACGCAAAAACCACCCGTAATGCTGTTAAAAAACTGAGAAACACCTCTGATAAGAATGAAGCAGTTGAGAAACTTCCTGCAGTTCTTTCATTGGTTGATAAGCTTGCCAAGCGCTCGGTTATTCACAAGAACAAGGCTTCTAACCTGAAGAGCAGCCTGATGCGTCATGTGAATAAGTTGCAATAGGAAATATGGGGCAAGGATCGCAAAATTGTTTTGCAGTTTTAAAATTATCAATATCTTTGCCGCGCCAAAATGATCAAGGCCCGTTCGTCTAGGGGTTAGGACGTCAGGTTTTCATCCTGGTAACAGGGGTTCGAATCCCCTACGGGCTACATTAAAAAGACCTTTCTGCAGGAAGGTCTTTTTTTTATTTGCAACATTGCTTAAATTCGCTGAAAGTAAAAAAGGATTCGATGAGTCAGCTATCTGCGAAAGTAAGCCTCAGTGGCAGCAAAAGCATCAGGGGCTGGGCACAGGATGACCGTCCCCGGGAAAAGCTTATGAGCAAAGGGCGGGAGAGCCTGTCGGATGCAGAGCTCCTGGGCATTATCATTGGTTCGGGAACCCGGCATGAATCGGCAGTAGATCTGGGGAAGACCATTCTGGGCAGCGCCTTCAATAACCTGGCTGAGGTATCGCGGCTATCGGTTGCCGATCTGATCAAATTCAGGGGTATTGGCCAGGCCCGGGCTATTAATATTGTTGCGGCACTGGAGCTTGGCCGCAGGAGGCAGAGCTGCGAAAGCCTCAGGCGAAAAACCATCAGTTGCAGCCGGGACGCCTTCGAGTTGATGCAATCGCTCCTTAGCGATGTGCCGTACGAAGAATTCTGGGTCATTACCCTGAACCGGGGAAACCGCGTGAAAAGAACCATCCGCATCAGCCAGGGCAGTGTGGCGGGCACAGTTGCCGATCCCAAGAAAATATTCAAGCTGGCCCTTGAAGATAATGCTTCAGCAATCATCCTCTGCCATAACCATCCCAGCGGGGCTGTCAAACCCAGCGAGAATGATATCCGCATAACCCGTAAATGCCGTGAGGCTGGCCAGTTCATGGAGCTTCCCGTGCTGGATCATATTATCATTGGTGAGGATAAATTTTTTAGCTTTGCCGACGAAGGCCTGCTTTAGGCTGATTTCCCGACGGCAAATAAAATGTATATTTCCCTGAATGATCAGGTCAAACATAATTTTATCTTCACGATATGATGCTGGTTTATAGTCAGAAGATCACCAACCGCCTGCGCTATACCCTGGAGTTGGTGCTGGGCAAGCTGCTTGGGCTAAATTTCCAGCTTACTTCCGATACAGAAGCCTATCTGAATTTCAAGGGTGCCATTTTGAACTACAGCCACAAGGCCCTTCGTGAGAATGAATTGTTGATTCCTCCTTCAGGCTTTTTGGAAATGCGCGGGGTAAAGCCCCTGGTGCCCGGGGTGAAGATCATCAACGGGCTCTCCTGCCTTTTCCCCTCATCCAGGGCTGGAACACCACTGGGGTTTGATCCCTTCAGTGCCAGTTTTTATCTTGTTTCGCGTTACGAGGAATACTTGCCATTTAAGGGCGACGAATTCGGACGCTTTGAAGCTACCCAGAGCCTTGCCTTCAAAAATGGCTTCCTGGATGTACCCGTTGTCAACTATTATGCCTTAAGGATTGCCGAAGCCCTTGAAGCCAGGTTCCCGTTCATTGAATTTGCCCCCCGGCAGTTCAGCTTTTTTCCAACATATGATATTGATGTTGCATATGCTTACAAGGGCAGGGGGTGGTTCCGTACTTTCGGGGGGGTGGTGAGATCATTTTTCAGTGGTGATTTTTCCTCCATCGGCCAACGTTTCAGGGTATTGATGAACCAGCAGAAGGATCCTTTCGATACCTACGATTATCAGCTTGAGATGCATAAGCGCTATGGGCTGAAGGCGTATTATTTTTTTCTTTGCGGACATTATGGGCCTTACGATAAAAACATCTCATATTATTCTGCATCATTCCAGAGGCTGGTAAAGAAAATTAACGATTATGCCTATACCGGTGTGCACCCTTCCTTTCAGGCCCAGGACGATGAAAAACGACTATCGGAGGAGACGCAACGTATGAAGGAGCTGATTAACCGGGATGTGCGTTACAGCCGTCAGCATTACCTTAGGCTGAGTTTTCCGCATACATATCGCAACTTGCTGAAAAATGATATCACCAATGATTTCTCCATGGGATATGCCAGCCAAATGGGATATCGGGCAGGCATATGCAGCCCGTTTTTCTTTTATGATATTGAAAAGGAGTTGCCTACCCGCTTGCGGATATTTCCTATTGCCTTTATGGATGGCACCCTTCGGGATTATATGAACCTGAAGCCCCAGCAGGCAATGGAGGTTATAGAGGGGATAATTCGCGAGATAAAAAGCCTCAGGGGTGTATTTGTCAGCTTGTGGCACAATGAGTCTTTGTGTGAGTGTGGTCGCTGGAAAGGATGGAGGCAGGTTTATGAAAATATGATGGCCCTGGCAGGGGATATACAAGCCGAAGAATCATGATACGTTATCTGAAACATGATCAGATCGACCAGGATAAATGGGATGCCTGCATTAATGCAAGCCCCAACGGCCTGTTGTATGCCTTTTCGTGGTACCTGAACATGACTGCTCCCGGCTGGCATGCCCTGGTGGAGGGCGATTACCGCTCGGTGATGCCTTTACCCCGCAGGCGCAAATGGGGCATTGCCTATGCCTACCAGCCCTTTTTCGTGCAGCAGCTGGGAATATTCAGCACCCTGAGCCTCTCGGAGGAAACCACCCGAAGCTTTGTGAATGCAATACCTCCTGAATACCGGTGGGTTCACCTGAATCTGAACACCTACAATCCCCTGCAGCCTAAAGAAGGCGAGCAGCTGGTAAAACGCATCAATTGCGAGCTGGACCTGATTTCTCCCTATGAGCAATTGCGAAAGGCTTATTCCAACAACACCCGCCGCAACCTTCGCAAGGCCGAAAACAGTGGCTTGTTTATTACCCATCACGGCCAACCCGAGGTGATCATCGATGCATTTCGCCAGAACCGCGGAAAACAGTTCAGGAAGTTCACTGATCAGGATTACCTTTTGCTACGGCACCTGGTTTACAGTGGAATTCACAGGGGCCTGGTCAACCTTCGCTGCGCCTATACCCGGGAAAATAATTTTTGCGCGGGAATTATTTTCTTTAAAAGCCGCAACAAACAAATTTTTCTGTTCTCGGGTGCCACTGCTGAAGCCCGCCAAAATGCTGCCATGCACCTGCTGGTTGACGATTTTATCCGTCAGCACGCAGCACAGGACCTGGTTCTTGATTTTGAAGGTTCTTCCGATGCGAATCTGGCACGTTTTTATCTTGGATTTGGATCAAAAGAATGTGTATTTTTACAAATCAAAATAAACCGCCTGCCCGGGATATTGAAGCCCATGATGAACCTGCTGGAAAGGGTTCGCGGAGGCTGATGGGATAGCTGCGAAATTAATCTTTAGAAAATGATCCATATACTCGGAAACGGACATTCCTTGCTGAACCAATACATCGCAGAGGTTCGCGACATTAACATACAGAAGGACAGCATGCGTTTTCGCCGGAACATGGAACGCCTGGGAGAGATCTTTGCCTACGAGATCAGCAAGACCCTTGAATGGGAGACACAGGAGGTTGTAACATCCCTTGGCAGCGCCCAATGCAAGGTGTTAAAGGATCAGCCGGTAATAGGCACCATCCTGCGGGCAGGTCTGCCGCTTCACCAGGGGATCCATAATTACTTCGATAAGGCTGAAAATGCCTTTATCTCGGCATACCGCAAGAACCGTAAAGACGGCCGGTTTGATATACAGGTAGAATATGCCTCTTGTCCATCCCTTGCAGGAAAGGTGCTCATTCTTAGCGACCCCATGCTTGCCACCGGGGCCTCCATGGTACTTGCCTATAAAGAATTAATTGCCAAAGGCACTCCCGACCATGTCCATATCGTTGGGGTGCTTGCCAGTGCCCAGGGTGTGGATTATCTGAAAAAAAACCTGCTGAATGAAAATTTCACCCTCTGGTTGGGCGAAGTAGATGATGAGCTCACTGCCAAGGCATATATAGTTCCTGGTTTGGGTGACGCAGGCGACCTGGCCTTTGGCAGCAAGATATAAATAAAAATCCTTTCCCTATGGCTTTTCGTCAGGTCGTTGTGCTGGAAAACATCAGGGTGGCCCTTGGATCCATCAGATCCCACCTGCTGCGGGCATCCCTTACCATGCTCATCATTGCCATCGGGATTATGGCCCTTGTGGGAATCCTGACAGCCATCGACTCCATCAAGGGATCCATTACCACCAACTTTGCCCGCCTGGGTGCCAATAGTTTTTCCATCCGCAACCGGGAAATGCGTATTCAAACCGGGGCAGGCGGGCAGTCGCAGGTTTTTCGCAGGATCAGCTTTGAAGAAGCTATGGAATTCAGGGAGCGGTTTGAATTCCCGGCCCATGTCTCGGTTTCAACATTTGGTACCGGAAACACTGTTGTCAGGTATCTGAACCGTGAAACCAATCCCAATATTTCAGTGGTAGGCAGCGACGATAATTACCTGGTTACTTCAGGAGGAGAGCTGGAGATGGGAAGAACATTTTCTCCTGCCGAGCTGCAGTTTGGGGTGAATGTGGTGATGCTGGGAAGCCAGGTGGCCAGTACCTTGTTCCCGGTGGGTAATGCCCTGGGCGAGTTTGTGATGATCGGAAAGAATCGTTACCAGGTGATTGGTGTCATCAAGGAAAGAGGGACGGCCTTTGGCATGTCGGACGATCTGCGTTGCGTGATCCCCTTGCTGGCGCTGCGGCAAAATTTCTCGCGTCCTGGCATGAATTACACCATTACCGTGAGCACCTTAAGGATGCAGGATGTGGAACCTGCTATCGGGGAAGCCACCAGTTTGTTTCGCAATGTCCGGGGCCTTCGTGTACAGGAGCCTGACAATTTCGATATTGCCAAAAGTGATAATATTGCACAGGCACTTCTTGAAAACATACAGGTGGTGACTTTGGCTGCAACCCTTATCGGGCTGATCACCCTGATGGGCGCGGCCATTGGTTTAATGAATATCATGCTGGTGTCGGTTACCGAACGCACCCAGGAGATCGGCATCCGCAAAGCACTGGGGGCCAATCGCAGGACTATCAGGCAGCAGTTCCTGGCTGAAGCCGTGGTGATCTGCCAGCTGGGGGGGCTGCTTGGAATTGCCCTGGGAATTGGTGCCGGAAACCTGATCTCGGTGCTGGTAGGCAACAAATTCATCATCCCCTGGTTGTGGATCATTATGGGGGTTTCAGCATGCCTGGCGGTAGGCCTGATTGCCGGTTATTACCCTGCCGCCAAAGCTGCACGCCTTGATCCTATTGAAGCGTTAAGGTACGAATGATTTATTAGGTGATTTTATTAGGATGATTCACGTAAAATTACTTATATTTGCATTTTGATAATGTTTTTTAATACTTTTGTCCTGAAAAATTTTGGAGCTCATCACGCAAATCAGCTGAATCATCGTGAATATGGATAAAATCAAGGTGCTGGTTGTTGACGATCACGACCTGATAGCCCTGGCTATCCGTCAGGTTTTTTCCAAAATTCCTGATATCAAGCTCGTGGGAGTTGCCAAAGATAGCGATGAAGCCCTTGACAAAACCGGCAGCCTCAGGCCAGATGTCATTATACTGGATGTGATCCTTCCAGGGGTTGATGGTATTGAACTTACCCGGAAGATTGTCAGAGATTATCCCGGAACCAAAGTAGTGCTTCACTCCTCCTCTGTAAGCGAGCAGATGATTGTTTCAGGCTTTGAAGCCGGGGCCATGGCTTACGTGCCCAAAAACTTCAAACCCGGGCAGCTTATCGAGGCCGTTCGAACGGTGATTAAGGGAGAACATTACAGCAAGGGCTTTGTTTCGGAAATCCTTATCGAGAACTACCTGAAGGGGAAGAATGCCCAGGAAGTGGGCATCAGCAAGCTCACCGACCGCGAGCTGGAGATCATGCGTGCCATTACCAAAGGTTTCTCCAACCAGCAAGTTGCCGACGACTTTTGCATCAGCGTGCGCACGGTTGAGGCCCACAAGTCGAACATCATGAAAAAGCTGAAACTCAACAGCACGGCCGAACTTGTTATCTACGCCATCAAACACAAGATCGTTAAGATCTGATTTCCCCCTATTGGGTTACTGGGTTACCGGGTTATTGGGTTATTGGGTTATTGGGTTATTGGGTTGGGTGTTTTTTCTCATTACCACATTGCCACATTCTCACATTGTCACATTGCCTGATTGCCTTCCATTTCTTCCAGGGCGATCTGCAATGTTTCCCATTCGTTTTCAAGTTCTTCCAGGCGATTCTTCAGCTGGTTGTACTCTCCGAAAACATCGCCGCTGCTGATCATCCCGGGGTCTGAGGAAGGATCGGAGATGATCTGTTCCCTGATCTTCAGTTGCTGCTGGACCTCGTCCATGTTCTTTTCGCATTTTACGATCGCCGTTTGCAGCTTGCGGATCTCCTTGTCGGCCTGTTTTTTCTGCTCCCAATTTTGTTTGCTGGTGCTTGTTGTGCTTTCGGCTGCCTGCGAAGTTTTTTGCCTGGCTTCTAGCTGGGAGAGGTTCTCAATATTGCGGCTGTCGATGAAGTCGTAGACGTCGCCAAGGAACTCCCGGATCTTTTTGTTGCGGAATTCAAACACTTTGTCGGTTAGCCCCTGCAGGAAGTCGCGGTCGTGCGATACCACGATGATGGTTCCCCTGAACTGCAGCAGGGCATTTTTCAGGATATCTTTCGAGCGCATGTCAAGGTGGTTGGTGGGCTCATCCAGCACCAGCAGGTTGATAGGCTCCAGAAGCAGTTTTGCCAGCGCCAGGCGCGATTTTTCACCCCCTGAGAGCACCTTTACCTTTTTGTCGATTTCATCGCCTCCAAACAGGAACCCTCCCAGTATTCCCCTTACCTGCTTGCGCACATCGCCAATGGCTGCATCATCCAGGGTCTGGAAAACGGTTTTCTCGCCATTGAGATATTCAGCCTGGTTTTGGGCATAATACCCGATCTTTACATTATGGCCGGCCTTGATGATTCCCTGGTGCTCCAGCTCCCCGATGATAATTCGCGAGAGGGTTGTTTTGCCCTCCCCGTTGCGACCCACAAAGGCAACCCGTTCCCCGCGGGCTATCATGAAGTTCAGATCTTTCAAAACCTCCTTGCTGCCATAGCTCTTGGAGAGGTTTTCGGCCTCCAGCACCACTTTTCCCGAAGCGGGTGCTTCGGGAAAACGGAAATGGATGCTGCTGTTGTCAAGGGCTTCCACCTCGATGCGTTCCATTTTGTCGAGAAGCTTCACTTTTGATTGCACCTGCCGGGCCTTGGTGGCCTTGGCCCGGAAACGGGTAATGAAATGTTCCACCTGGGCTATTTGCCGCTGTTGGTTGGTATAGGCGGCCATTTCCTGTTCCAGGCGCTCCTGCCGCAGGAACTCATAATCCGAATAACTCACCTTGTAATCGTAGGCCTTCCCCATGGATATTTCCAGGGTGCGGATGGTCACCTTGTCAAGAAAAGCCCTGTCGTGCGAAACCATCAGCACTGCCCCCGGGTAATCGTCCAGGAATGATTCGAGCCACTGTATGGATTCAATATCCAGATGGTTGGTGGGCTCATCGAGCATGATCAGGTCGGGGCTCTGCAGCAATATCTTGGCCAGCTCCACGCGCATCTGCCAGCCGCCGCTGAACTCCGAAAGGGGCCGCTGCAGGTCGCTGCGTTCAAAGCCCAGGCCAAGCAGCACCTTTTCGGCACGGGCATGCTGGGTGGCCCCCCCGAGGATCTCGTAGCGTTCGGTGGCATCGGCCAGCTTCTGGCTCAGGTCGTGGTATTCGGGGGTGTGGTAGTCGGTGCGGTTAATCAGCGAGTCGGTGAGCCGTGCAATACTTTGTTCAAGGGCTTTCACATCGGCAAAGGCATTGAGAGCTTCCTCAAGAACCTTCTGGGTGCTTTTCAGTTGCTGCTCCTGTTGCAAAAAACCTACGCTGCTTCCCGAGGGGAAGGATACCTGCCCGGAAGTGGGCGACATCATCCCGGCAATGATGCGCATCAGGGTGGTTTTGCCCGCACCATTTCGGCCTACCAGTCCGATACGGTCGCGCTTGTTGATGATAAACGAGATATCATCAAAAAGGCTCTCACCTCCGAACTGCACTGAAAGGTTGCTGACGCTGATCATTGTTATTGCTGATTACACTGATTTTGGCGGATTACACGGATCCTTGCTCCATGCTCCACGCCCCATGCCTCTTTACTTATCCAACTTCAGGTGCAGATCTTTCAGCTGTGCCTGGTCAACAGGGCTTGGGCTGTCGATCATGGTATCGCGGGCGTTGTTGTTCTTTGGGAATGCGATGTAGTCGCGGATCGAGTCGGATCCTCCAAACAGGGCGCACCAGCGGTCGAAGCCAAAGGCCACCCCTCCGTGGGGAGGTGCCCCGTAGCGGAAGGCGTCCAAAAGGAAGCCAAACTGGTTTTGGGCCTCCTCCTGGCTAAAGCCAAGTACCTTGAACATCTTTTCCTGCAGCTGCCGGTCGAAGATGCGGATGGAGCCTCCGCCGATCTCCACCCCGTTGATCACCATGTCGTATGCATTGGCCCTGACACTGGCCGGGTCGGTTTCCAGCAGTTCAATATCTTCTTTTAAGGGGCTGGTGAAAGGGTGATGCATGGCAAAGAAACGTTGTGCCTCTTCATCCCATTCAAGCAATGGGAAATTAACCACCCAAAGGCATGCAAAGGTGTCGGGGTTGCGAAGCCCCAGGCGCCTGCCCATTTCGAGGCGCAGCTCGCCCAGTGCCTTGCGGGTAGGGGCAGTCTCCCCGGCAAGGATCAGTAAAAGATCTCCGGGTTTGGCATCCATTACAAGGGCCCATTGCTGCAGTTGTTCCGCAGAAAAGAATTTATCTACAGAGGATTTAACACTTCCATCCTCATTTACCCGGGCATACACAAGGCCTTTTGACCCAATCTGGGGGCGGCGCACCCAATCGGTGAGCTCGTCGATTTGCTTGCGGGTATAGCCTGCACAGCCCTGGGCATTGATACCCACGATGAGTGCTGCTTCGTCAAAAACAGGGAAGCCGCTTCCCTTTGCCAGATCGTTCAGTTCCACGAAACGCATCCCGAAGCGGGTGTCGGGCTTGTCGCTGCCGTAGAATTTCATGGCATCCTGGTAGCTCATCCGTTCGAAGCTTACATTGTCGATTCCTTTTACTGCCCTGAAAAGATGTTTTGCCAGGCCTTCAAAAGTTTCCAACACATCGTCGCGGGTGACAAACGACATTTCGCAGTCGATCTGGGTGAATTCGGGTTGTCGGTCGGCGCGCAGGTCTTCGTCGCGGAAACATTTCACGATCTGGAAGTAGCGGTCGATGCCACCCACCATCAGCAGCTGCTTGAAGGTTTGTGGCGACTGGGGCAGGGCGTAGAACTGCCCCTGGTGGATGCGCGAGGGCACCAGGAAGTCGCGGGCCCCTTCCGGGGTGCTTTTGATCAGAACGGGTGTTTCCACCTCAATAAACTGCTGCTTGCTTAGGTAGTTACGGGTTTCAACGGCCATTTGGTGGCGAAGCTCCAGGTTGCGGCGCACCGCGTTGCGGCGGATGTCCAGGTAGCGAAATTTCATTCGAAGCTCATCGCCCCCGTCGGTATTTTCCTCTATGGTGAAAGGAGGGGTCTGCGCCTCATTCAGAACCACGATTTCCGAGGCGATGATCTCAATATCACCTGTGGGCATTTTGGGGTTTTTGCTGCTGCGCTCGGCCACAACGCCTTTTACCTGCAGCACGTATTCGCGTCCCAGCTCCCGGGCCTGCCTGCAGAGTTCAGGGTTGGTTTCCATGTTAAAGGCCAGCTGGGTGAGGCCGTAACGGTCGCGAAGGTCAATAAAGGTCATTCCCCCCAAATCGCGCGAGCGCTGCAGCCAGCCACATAGGATCACTTCTTTTCCGGAATCTTCAAGGCGCAATTCGCCGCAGGTATGTGTTCTGAGCATCGGTTCGTGTTTTTTTATATCAGAATGCAAAGGTAATCATTGGAAAACGAAAAGTGAAAAATGAAAGTGAATGTAATGTTCATGCGTCGGATCGTTATGCATTTTAGGTTACGCATTTTACGTTACGTAAAATGCAAAATTTTTTAAATCGTTTAATTAGGCGGAACAGGAAAGGGTTCACCGGTAGTTTCTATCCGTAGTTGGACCGTAGTTTGACCGTAGTTGGACCGTAGTTTGACCGTAGTTTGACCGTACGGCTACGGTCAGACTACGGTCAAACTACGGTCAGACTACGGTGGAACTAGGGATAGATAATGGATTGTGCAAGAAGGTTGGGCAGGATTATTTCAGCCGGAATATCCGGAAGATGTTTTTCCGGAATCAATATCAGGTATAGGAATAGCTGCAAGGGGAAGCAGCTGATGTTGGAAGAGACAGGAAAAAATTCCGGATCAGGGGTTTTTCCATCCGGTCGCCAATGAAGCTAAACCTGATTGCATCAATTGGTGCTCAGCTCAATAGGATTGTTTCTCCGGCGCATATTCCGCTCGATGGTTTGTTCGGTACCAGGGGCCGGGTCAATGAGAAATTCCCGGGTAATGTTCACGGCATCCTCCTGGAAGCGTTGCCAGGCCTGCCAGAAATTTTGTCTGCTGGTGCTGATGCGCCGTCTATCACTAACCTCGATGTAGCCGGGGGTTTCGAAGGCGGTGATCCTGTCAAGGCTAAATACGTAATGCATCTGACTGTCATGCAGCTTCAGGATCAGGCCGGGCAGCCCGCCAAACTTGTAGGGCCCTGCATTGAAGGGCAGGGCTGGGGCAAACCAGGCCACCCATTGCCGGCCCCCATAGGTGGTAAAAGCTTGCTGTATGGCGTGACCCTGTATGGAGTCGGTCAGGCTGCCAAGTTCCCAGCTGAAGGGGTATAGAGGCTCCTGATACTCGAAGTTGTCTGTGAATACCCGGTCGTGGGTGGTAAGCATACCCTGCGGGAGGTTGTGGAAGATTTCCGCATTGAATGCGCTGCTGAAACGGGTATTGGGGTCGGCCAGCATCCGGTTCATGTCGTCCCAGGTTTGCACCTCACGCACTGCCATCTGACGGCGGAAGGCGTTGTGGCTCATAAAGCGGCTGAGCTGCTGGCCCAGGTGCAGCACCATGGGCTCCTGCCTGCGAGACCCTGCATCGGTGGAGTCGGGTTGAAATTCAAGCTGGTAGATCACCTCGGCAAAATAATGGCCCAGGATGGTATAGCTGGCCTGCCGGGGCATGGGCCGCGAGGGGTCAACGCGGATCTGCTGCCCCTGGGCGCTTAATATCATAAAGGCCAGCAAAACGCTCAGACCAAACTTTTGTGCCATAGCATTTTGATTTGATTTGGAGGTTTGTTTAAGCCAAAACTAACTAAAAAAGTAGTTATCGCCAAAGAATTGCTGAAAAAAATGTGGATAAATATTTGGATCTTTAGGGGTTTGTGAAAATTTTCTGAAGGATGATCAGGTTGTGGGGAATTCTCAATGACCTTCAATTACCAGGATGATTGGCTATCAGAAGAGGCTATGGCAGATTTGCTGCTCACCCCTGCCTTCTCATCCTGTCCCTTACCTTTTTCCAGGATTCGGTAATGAGGAAGCTCTCTTCCATGTAGCCGATGATTTTTTCCAGTTTGCTGAAAGGCATGGCAAGGCTTAGAACTCCCGGGGGAACGCAGGGCCTTGCCGAAACATCAAACATTCCCAGGATGGCGCGTGGCTGCTGGAGGCGGCTTTCTGCCAGAGGGTACTGAACGATGGAAGCACAACCCGCACCAAAAGGGGCAATCACTCCTTCCAGCCCCCTGAAGTCATAGTTGGCAAGAGTAAAAAGTCCAGACAGCACATCTGGGCTGGCAAAAAAGACTACCACCTCAGGACGGTCTTCTTCCTCCAGCTGATCCCATGGCTTAAACACCAGGTAGTTTTCCTTTAGTTCCATGTCCGGTACGTTTTGCAGGAAATCCTCCACAAGGGCCGGGGACTGTTTGTAGCGTTCCCCCTCAATCTGCTGGTTTCCGCAAGAGAGGAAATATTCGAAGCCCGGGCTAATCTCCCGGCTGAAGCCCAGGTATCGTCTTCCTCCCCCGCAGGAAATGGCTTCCTTGGGGAATGCAATGCTTTTGCCCTTGCGCACCCGGGCAAGCTGGCAGATAAAGCAATTCCAACCTTTTGATCTTTCTGCCAGTTCTACATTGCCAGGATCATCCCGATAAAACCAAACAACTGGCAATTCACTTAGCCCGAAATAATGATTCCATAGTTGGAGGAACTTTTCTTTCAGGGATATGTTCATCAGTAAATGTTTAGGATAATAATTAGGCCCCGGACGGGTTTCCGGCAGGAGGTACCAGCAGGCAATTTGACTCAACCAGCTGTATCACCGCGCTGGCAGTGCTTCCCAGGACATATTCCGAGAAGTACCCTTTCCCGTGGGTGCCCAGTACAACCAGGCTGGCAGGGCCTTCTTTTACTTCGCGAATGATCTCCGGGACAACGGCCCCTTCAACCAGTACGCAATGAACCGGAGCGCTGGCTTGTTTGCGGATGTCAAGGGTCATTCCCGAGAGGCGTTCGTTATCGATTTCATTGAAGCGTTTGATGGTTTCCGGGTCGTGGTGGCGCATGACGATGCTGTCCTGCACGTGCATCAGGCTGATTCTTTTCAGGTGCGGGGCCAGATGGTCCCTTACATAGGCAAAGGCCGGGGCCGAATGTTCCGAGAAATCCGTCAGCACAACAGCGTGGTTGGTGATCCTGGCTGACTCCAGGGCGCAGTGAAACTCCCCATGTTCGTCCTTGCCCTGGTTTTTCATCCGGATCATCAGTATGGGGTTGCGCCCGTGCTGTATAACCCTAAGGGTTGTGCTGCCAATCAGGTTTCTTTTCTGAAAGCCATGGCCCTTGCTGCCAATGATGATCAAGGCATCGGGATGCTGGGAAGCATAATCCAGTATCTCCTGCGAGGGCAAGCCCTCACGAAAGACAAATTTTGCTTCTATCCCCTGTTCCTTCAGTTTGTTTTTCAAATTGATCATGCGCGCTTCAATATGTACCATCATGGAATACCCGCTGTATTCCATATAGTTGAAGCTGATGGTGGGTACATGCAGCAGGGTAATGTGCTCAATGCCGAGGGCTTTGTATTCGGGGATACATTGCATCATCAGGTCGCAGCATTTGGACAGATCCGTCGCCAGGATTGCTTCTTTTATCATGATTCAGTTATATGATGTTTAGTCTGTGAATTTAACATTTTTAGGGAAAAATAACAAAGATTGATGACAATAAATATTTATGATTTCAATAATAAACATGGGGCGGAAATTAATCACTCCTTTCATTAAATTTGCTCTTCCGCGAAAAGCAATATCCCAATGAAGATTTTTTCTGATGAATATTTCATGAAGGAGGCCCTTAAGGAAGCCCTAAAGGCTTTTGAAGCCGGGGAAGTTCCTGTGGGGGCTGTTGTGGTAAGCCAGGAGCGGATCATCGCCCGCGGCCATAACCTGACCGAGCGCCTGAATGATGTTACGGCTCATGCCGAGATGCAGGCCATAACGGCGGCAGCCAATCACCTGGGTGGAAAGTACCTTCAGGATTGTACCCTGTACATTACCCTTGAACCCTGCGTGATGTGTGCCGGGGCCATAAGCTGGGCACAGCTCTCAAAGGTAGTTTATGGTGCAGCCGACGAAAAAAGGGGATTCCTGAAATATTCAACCCAGCTGCTGCATCCCCGTACAAAGCTTATTGGAGGGGTCCTGCAGCAGGAGTGTGCCTCGCTGATGGTGGAATTCTTCAGGACAAAGAGGGGGTAGGGGCTCAACAACCCAACAACCCAATAACCCAACAACCTACTCCATATACACGCTGCGGATCTCTTCAAAAGAAGGGATGCGGCGGTGGGGCCATTTGGCAAGCACCACTCCATCTTTTAGCAGCAGCAGCCCGGGGTTGGATCGGATAATGGTCTTCAGGGCTACCTCTCCGGTTTGGTAAAAAGGATATGCCGTCTGGTGCAGGTGCCTGAACTCCTCAACAATGTGATAAGGGGTGCCGGTAAGTACAATGAAGGAGTATCCTGCATCCATGGCTTCTTCTGCAAGTGGATTGATTCGTCGGGTGAAGGCACGGCCGCTTGTGGTGCCCAGGTTGTATGCCACCACAATGAACTGGTAATCCTCATTGCTGATGTAGGCTTCGGTGAAATCATCCCCGTATTCATCCTGTATTGTAAAATTGCTGATGGGAGCCTCCACGTAAGGCTGGATGATCACCCGGCGCTGATCGTGGTATTCCCAGATGTCCATCCATTCGGCATCATCCCAGGGATAATCTGTTGCAGGATATTCACGGGTCTCGCCTGTTTGTTTGTTGCGGAAAATCAGGTAAATATCAGCCTGTTCAGGAGTAGGTATCAGTAGCTCACTGACGTTGTTGCCCACCTTCCAGGGGCGAAAATCAATAACGGGCAGGTAGCGCAGGCTATATGCTGAAAGACCCAGGATGGCCAGGGTAAGTATCCCTATCAGGTACCAGTCTTTGCGGGGCGACAACAGGGGTGGTATCTTTTTTCGGTAGATGAAAATGATGATGGATGCCGCCAGGATGATGATGTTTTTATAGAAGGTGTCCCAGTTGCTGATGATGATGGCATCGCCAAAGCAGCCGCAATCGGGCACCGGGTCGGTAAGGGCAATATAAAGGGTGAGGGGTGTAAAGAACAGCATGAAGATCAGGCCCGCCAGTGCACTCCAGGGCATGGCAAGGCCCAGCAAAACGGCAGCACCTACCACAAACTCAAGTGTACTTAACAGTACGGCCAGCACAACAGCCAGTGGCGAGAGCCATTCCAGGCCGAAGGTCAGGAAATAATCCTGGAACTTGTATGCCGAGCCAAGTGGATCAATGGCTTTTACAAAGCCAGAGAACATAAAAACTAAGCCAAAAAGGATACGCGAAATCCAGAGTGCAATCTTCATGGGAAGAATTTTGATAAAAACGAATGTATTTCAGCGGGTATTACCCCGCAGGAGCAAATATATTATATTTTTGGCATCGGGATACAAGTCCTGGAAAATGGGGGGTCAGGTTTGTGGAATGGGGTGCAGGGTTAGGATGGTCATCATTGCTGCTGCTAAAAAGCAAAAATCTCTGTCCCTGGTTTCAGGAAACAGAGATTTTTTACATCAGGATGCTGTTCCATTATCTGGTTGTTGGTACCAGGGCCTTGCCTGCAGCACCTTCGGGGCGGAAGGTGGCGGCATCTTCTTCTACCACTTTGCCGGTGATTTTGATCACTTTCTGACCGCTTTGATCATTTGATATAGCTGTGATAGTCCGGTTGATCATATGGGCACGTGCGGCCGGACGGAAATGAGCTTCAATTTTCCCTTTTTTCCCGGGAAGCACTGGTTCGCGGGTCCAGGAAACAATGCGCGTGCCGCAGCATCCCCTCACACTTGAGACAATCAGGGGCTGATCGCCCTTGTTTTCAAATTCTATTTCCAATTTGATCATGTCAAGATTTGCTGCATGAAGCGTTCCCAGGTCAACGGCGGGTTTTAAATACTCGAATTTTGGGCCATTTTGCCCGAAAAGCATGGTGGTGCTTAGCACCAGAATGCAAAAAAAGAATGCAACCTTTTTCATAAAATTCAATTTTTGCGGGTTATAATTAAGTAAAAGTTCCAAATCAACAATTGTACCAAGGTTCCGGCAGTGGCCAAAGAGCCCGCTTAAAGACTCCTTTAAACACGGCGAAATTACGACAAATACAGGACAATCAAAAAAGTTCCCCGGAAAATATCTTAGAGAAAAAGTTAAAAAACATGCTCCAGGATTTACTTCCGCCTTTGATTGAAATAGAACGCCAGGGATATCCCTGATATTATGTTGGGCTGATATGTGCCAAAAAAAGGCTGCCCCACATCAAATGTGGGGCAGCCTTCTGGAAGAAGTTTCTTTTCGGAATTAGTGACAGCGGTTGATACAGTCAATAACCTGTGTGAGGGCCTCATGTCTGAGGAAGTAGAAAGTATTTTTCCCGCTGCGGCGCGAATCCAGAACGCCCTTGGTTTTCAGGATGTTCAAATGATGAGAAGCGGAAGCCTGTTCAATTTTCAGTGTTTCGTATATCTCTGTAACGTTCATTTGCTCCTTCTTTTCCAGAAGACCAATAATGGCTATACGCATAGGGTGTGCAATGGCGCGCAGTTTGCTTGCTGCTTCTTCCAGTTTTTTGGGATCCAGTTTTTGAGTTGCCATACTTAATGTTTTTTTGAGTTTTATTTGCTTTTTATACGTAGCAAATATATAAATATCTTTTGCAAGATACTAACATTTTTAGTCATTTTTTTTAAATATCGGTAAAAATAATTGTGTTTCCTTTGATTTACAGGTAGTTAAGACGGAAATGTTTGGCATACTTGCTAATTTTGGTTGAGTTGCCATAAAATTCAAACAAACTCATCAATTTCATGAATTAATTTTCATCTAGAACCGAAACCTATATTATTGTTAAGTTAATGAATTCACGCCCGATTATGACATAATCTGGTCATACGCCGTATTTTTTCCGATACAATATGTTTGATTGGTAAGGCATGTAAAAAATGCGGCTGCCTGAATTTCAGGCAGCCGCATTATAATATTTTCCAAGAAAATAAACCTCTACACCAGCCAAAAGGCCGGTTTTCCCATTATTTATTCTTGTGTTTGCAGATCTTGGCTGAGAAAAATTCGCGGTTCATCTGTGCAATGAATTCTACGGAAATCCCTTTTGGGCAATCGAATTCGCAGGCATAAGTATTCGAGCAATTTCCAAATCCCATTTCATCCATTTTTCTGACCATTTTCATCACCCGTTCTCTGGCTTCAGGTTTTCCCTGTGGGAGCATTGCGTACTGCGACACTTTGGCTGCCACAAACAACATTGCGGAAGAGTTTTTGCAAGCTGCCACGCAGGCTCCGCAGCTGATGCAGGCAGCGGCATCGAAGGCCCTGTCGGAAACCAGCTTGCTCACGGGCAGTGCATTGGAGTCCTGGGCTGAGCCGGTATCCACGCTGATGAAGCCCCCAGCATGCATGATCTTCTCAAAAGCTGAGCGGTCCACCACCAGGTCCTTGATGATGGGGAAGGCCCTGGCACGCCAGGGTTCAATAACTATGGTACTTCCATCCTGGAATTCGCGCATGTGCAGTTCGCAGGTTGTGGTTTCCTTCATGGGGCCATGGGGCCGGCCGTTGATGTATAAGCCGCAGCTGCCGCATATCCCTTCGCGGCAATCGTGCTCGAAGGCAACAGGCTCTTTGGCATCCTGGATGAGTTGCATGTTCAGAAAATCGAGCATCTCCAGGAAGGACATCTCCGGGGATACGCCTTCAAGTTGATACGTTTCAAAACGACCTTTGGTGCTGGCGTTTTTCTGCCGCCATATTTTCAGGGTAATGTTCATAATTTCTGCAAGTTAAAGGATTATTTATAACTCCTTTGCTTCAGTTCAACGAATTCGAATTTCAATTCTTCCTTGTGCAACAGTGCTCTCTGGCCATGACCCTGGTATTCCCATGCAGATACATAGGCAAAATTGGCATCATCGCGAAGGGTTTCGCCCTGTTCGGTCTGGTATTCTTCACGGAAATGCGCTCCGCAGGATTCATTGCGCTCCAGGGCATCCTGACACATGAGCCGGCCCACCTCAAAGAAATCGGCGATCTTAAGGGCCTTTTCAAGCTCCTGGTTCAGCTCGTTCACAGCTCCCGGGATGCGAAGATCGTTCCAGAATTCTTCCTCAAGCTGGTCGATGAGCATCAGCCCTTCCTTCAGCCCCTGTGCATTGCGGCGCATACCGCAATGGTCCCAGAGGATCTTGCCCAGACGTTTGTGGAAAGAGGTGGCAGTTTGGGTACCATTGATCGACATGAGGCGGTTGATGCGCTCTTTGACCTCTTTCTCGGCCTGATCAAATTCCGGGGCATCTGTTTTCACTTTAGGCGTACGGATCTCATCGGCAAGATAATCGCTCAAAGTGTAAGGAATAATAAAATAACCTTCTCCAGCACATTGCATCAGCGAGCTGGCTCCCAGGCGGTTGGCCCCGTGGTCTGAGAAGTTGCTTTCACCGATGGCAAACAGCCCGGAAATGGTGGTCATCAGGTTGTAATCAACCCACAAACCTCCCATGGTATAATGACCTGCAGGGTAGATGCGCATGGGTTCAAGGTAGGGGTTGATGCCGGTAATCTTTTCATACATTTCAAACAGGTTGCTGTATTTATCTTCAATAGCTTTTCGGCCCTGCCTGCCAATGGCATCCTTGAAATCAAGATATACCGATAGCCCGGTATCGCCCACTCCGTATCCTTCATCACAACGTTCCTTTGCTGCACGCGAGGCAACATCGCGGGGAACCAGGTTGCCAAAGGCAGGGTATTTGCGTTCAAGGTAATAATCTCTTTCTTCCTCAGGAATGGTATTGGGATGGCGTTTGTCGCCTTTTATCTTTGGTACCCAAACCCGGCCGTCGTTTCGCAGGGATTCGGACATCAGGGTGAGTTTGCACTGGTAATCGTTGAGTACCGGGATGCTGGTAGGATGAATCTGTATAAAGCTGGGATTGGCAAACAGGGCTCCCTTTTTGTGGGCGCTCCAGGCTGCCGAGGCATTACTGCCCAGCCCAAGGGTTGATAAATAAAAAACTGTGCCATAACCCCCGGTTGCCAGAACAACAGCGTGAGCTCCATGGCGCTCAATCTCGCCGGTCAACAGGTTGCGGGTAATGATTCCGCGGGCACGGCCATCAATTATTACCAGGTCCAGCATGTCGCGCCTGGGGAACATTTGAACGGTGCCGGCAGCTACCTGGCGGTTGAGTGATGAATAGGACCCCAGCAGGCACTGTTGCCCGGTTTGTCCCTTGGCATAAAAAGTGCGCGACACCTGCACCCCTCCAAAGGAACGCGTATCCAGGGTGCCCCCGTACTCCCTGGCAAAAGGAACCCCAAGGGCGGTGTAATGATCAATCACCAGGTTGCTTACCTCAGCTGCCCGATAAACATTGGCTTCCCGGGCGCGGTAATCCCCTCCTTTGATCATATCGTAAAACAGCCTGTATGTCGAATCCCCGTCGTTGCGGTAATTCTTGGCAGCGTTGATGCCTCCCTGTGCTGCCACCGAATGGGCGCGACGCGGGGAGTCCTGAAAACAGAATACCTTGACTTTGTACCCCAGCTCGCCTAGCGCGCTGGCTGCAGAGGCTCCAGCCAACCCGGTTCCTACAACGATCACTTCCAGTTTCTTTTTGTTGGCCGGGTTTACCAGTCGCAGCGAGTTCTTGTGGTTCAGCCATTTGTCGGCAAGGGGACCCTGGGGTATTTTTGAATCAAGAGCGGGCATTTTGGATTGGTTTTGCATCTGTGGATAATTTTTTTGTGGCTCAGATGATTTGTCCAGTCAAAGGTTCAGCTGGCACTCTAGGCAGCTGCCTTTACTGGTAGAAAAATAAAAAGTATATCGGAATACTGGAAAAGCCCAGGGTGATAACCAGGGAATAAACCAGCCCGAAAGCCTTGATAATAGGGGTATACATACTGTGATTTACCCCCAGGGACTGGAATGCCGACTGGAATGCATGGTAAAGGTGAAAACCCAGGAAAACAAATGACAGCAGGTAAATACCCGAATACACCGGGTTTGTAAACGAGGCTACCGCCATGCTGTAGAAATCCAGGTTATTTTCTGCATATTCAGGAACGGGCACCCAACCCAGCTTCACAAAGAAAAAGTTTATCAGGTGGATGATCAGGAAGATAAAAATGATCACACCTGTATGGAACATATACCTTGAAAAGGTATAGGTTTTGCTTTTCAGGGGTACTTTGTATGAAACCGGCCGGGAGCGGTTGTTGTTCCACTCCAGGATAAGCCCAAGGATGATGTGAACCAGAAAGCCAAAAAACAGAACATACTCCATGACCTTGATCAGCGGATTTGCCAGCAAAAAGGCAACTGCTTCATCAAAGGTTTCCCTGCCCGACAATAACAGGATATTGGTGGCAAGGTGGGTAAGCAGAAATAGCATCAGGAATGCTCCTGCCAGTGCCATAAAATATTTCTGGCTGAGAGACGACATGCGGAAGATGGGTTTCTTCATGGTGTTGAATGTTGATATATTAAAAGACCACACATTGGCCCGGTGCCGAAAAATCTGATTAGGTGGGTGGTGAATATACCCGGCTGGTCAATAGGTCTGACAAGCGAATAAAATTCACCTCTGAAACCTTATATGTTCCTTATTTTTGCTTAATTTGTAAAAAAAACCGGGATTACCTGCAGCAAAAGTAGATTTTCTCTTTCGACTGTGCAAGAGATTTCGGTTATTTAGATTCGGATATAAACAAAATGCCTGATTTTAATGCAGCTGTATTTGCATCTTTTCATCAGCGGCTTCCCCGGGACCAATAACAAACCAATTATATGTAACTCATAAATCCTTTTCATATGTTTAAAAAAGAAGTTTACCAGGATCGCCGAAACCGCTTGCGCTCCAAAATAAGCGATGGCCTGATCCTGTTGCTTGGCAACTCGGATGCCTCCATGAATTATACTGCCAACACCTATCATTTCAGGCAGGACAGCAATTTTCTGTATTTCTTCGGCCATGATCTTCAGGATCTTGCCGGGGTAATTGATGTGGATAATGGGCAGGAGGTGCTGTTTGGCAACGATGTTGGCCTGGATGCAATCATCTGGATGGGGCCTCAGCCAGCCATGACTGAACTGGCCTCTCAGGTAGGAGTTGAAAAAACAGCTCCCTTTTCCGAACTGGCAACTTATATCCAGGATGCAGTGAAGCAGGGCCGTAAAGTGCATTTTCTTCCTCCCTACCGCAATCACAACCGCATCATGCTGCAGGATTTTCTGGGCATCGCCCCTTCGGAGCAAAAAGCAAAGTCCTCGGAAGCCTTGATTCGCGCGGTGGTAGAATTGCGTTCAGTAAAAGAGCCCGATGAAATTGCCGAGCTGGAAAAGGTTATGGAGGTTGCCTATGAGATGCATACCACGGCAATGAAGATGGCCAAGCCCGGGATGTACGAGCGGCAGATTGCCGGGGTGGTTGAGGGTATCGCCCTTTCGCACGGAGGGCACCTTTCCTTTCCCCTGATCCTTACGGTACATGGCGAGACTTTGCACAATCATTATCATGGCAATAAGCTGGAACCCGGGCAGCTATTGCTGATAGACGGGGGTGCCGAATCCCAGATGCGGTATGCTTCCGATCATACCCGTACAATTCCTGTTGGGGGAGTGTTTTCCCAAAAGCAACGCGAGATTTACCAGATCGTGCTGGATTCGCAGGTGAAGGCTATTGAGGCTATCAAGCCCGGGGTAACTTTTAAAAACATTCATTTCATCGCGGCAAAGGTTATAGCTTCAGGGTTGAAAGACCTGGGACTGATGAAGGGCGATCTGGACCAGGCCCTCGAGCAGGGAGCCCATGCCCTGTTCTTTCCCCACGGGCTGGGGCATATGCTGGGTCTCGACGTTCACGATATGGAAGACCTGGGAGAGAATTATGTAGGTTATGATGATGAAGTGGAGCGTGCCACCATTTTCGGCACCCGCTCCCTCAGACTGGGCCGCAGGCTGCAACCTGGCTTTGTGCTGACTGTTGAACCGGGTATCTACTTCATTCCGGCTCTGATCAAAAAATGGCAGGAAGAAGGAAAATTCAATGAATTTATTAATTATCAAAAAGCTGTTGAATACCTTGATTTCGGAGGTATCCGAATTGAAGACGATATCCTTGTGACTGATGAGGGTTACCGGGTTCTTGGAAGACCTATCCCCAAAACCATTACCGATATCGAAAACATTATGGGAGGAGTTGACCTTCACCTGGGCCATGCCTGAGAGCTGCCCGAATTTATATAAACCAAAAGCTTCGCCACAAACTGGCGAAGCTTTTTTTCGGGGGGTGGGGGAGGTAGTTGCCGCCTGGGCAGCAACAAATTTCATTGATTCGGCAGGTCGACTTGTCAGCTGAGTTTGTATAAAGCCTTTTGCAGACGGAGCTTCGGGAGGCTATCCTCATCAATACGCTGGCAAGCTATGGAATGTTCTTTGCACCACTGGGCAAAGCTTCCTGATGGGTTGCCGTTTTCCCGGAAATCGTTCAAAAGGTGATCCTCAACGCAGACCAGGCCCTCCCTGCTCTTCAGTAATGTTAAGACCAAATCTTTATATGTCATCGGGCTGGGTTTAGGAAATGATTCTGAAAGACTTTAACTCTTGGCCACCTGCAGGGCCGAGAGTTGCCTGCGGATATCCTTGTAGCTCCTGATAAGTCTGGAGATCAGCTCGCATTCCCTGGTGTTGAGCAAATAAATTACATCCTGGTTCTTTTCCAGATCTTCAAGGTATTTAAGTTCTTTTTCGGACAACATTTCTTCCTCCATTTAAGGTGAATATTTATACTTGTTAAGGCTTCAGTATTTCTTACCAGCAGATGTCAACAAAATTAGCTGTCACCAAAGCCCTGTGCAATAAGGTAAACCTCCTGTTTTTAAACAGGTGTATTCCTTGGTTTTTTTCATGAGGTATTTAATGGAACCCCGGGTTGATTAAAAGCCAAAAGTTGAAAATCAGGCAGATGATTCTGAAGGGGCTGCCGGGAATGATTCTTAGCTGTTTAGCTGTGGGATGGCATGTATGAGCTGCCGGGTATAGGGGCTGGCGGGATTTTGGTAAAGCTCATCGGCTTCGGCCAGTTCCTCGATCTGCCCGTTGCGCATGACAATGATGCGGTCGGACATGAATTTTACTACCGAAAGGTCGTGGGAGATGAAAATATAGGTCAGGTCAAATTCCTTTTTCATTTCGTTCAGCAGGTTGAGCACCTGTGCCTGAACCGAGACATCCAGTGCCGACACCGATTCATCGCAAATGATGAATTCAGGCTTAAGGGCCAGGGCCCTGGCAATACAGATCCGCTGTCGTTGCCCCCCTGAAAATTCGTGGGGGTAGCGGTAAAAATGCTTTTCCTCCAGGTTCACCTTATGCAGCAGCTGCATGATATATTCGCGGCGCTGCTGATCGCCTGAAAGGATGCGGTGAACCCGCATGGGTTCAAGGATGGCTTCTCCCACTTGCATTCCGGGCGTCAGCGAGGAGTATGGGTCCTGGAAAATGATCTGGAACTTTGGTCTTAGCTGACGCAATGCCTTTGCTGGCAAGGATGAAAGGTAAGTCCCTTTATATATGATCTTTCCCTGCCCAGGCTCTATCAGGCGCATGATGCTGCGGCCCAGGGTGGTTTTGCCGCAGCCCGATTCCCCCACAAGGCCCAGGGTTTCGCCCTTGTAAACCGAAAAGCTAACATTATCAACTGCCTTGTGATGCGCAAGAGGCTTGCCCAGCCAGTTTTTGCGGGTGGTAAAATAAGTCTTCAAACCCTGGACCTTCAGTATGGGTTCAGAGGTATAGATCCTGAGGTGGTTTTCCTTTCGTATTTGCTCCTGTCGATCCTTGTTTTCAGAAACAGGCCGGGGATGACCCTCCATAAAATCTTTAATCACCGGCAACATCGCTGGCCTGATATCCATGCGGGGACGGCAGGCAATCAGCCCCCGGGTATAGGGATGCTCAGGCTGGCTGAACAAAGCCGATACATTGCCCCATTCAACGATCTTCCCTTTCAGCATTACCGCTACATTGCGGGCAATCTGTCCCACAACACCCAGATCGTGCGATATGAAAATGATGGACATATGGTGTTTTTGCTGCAACTGCCCCATCAGTTCAAGGATGTTTTTCTGCACCGTTACATCAAGAGCTGTAGTGGGTTCGTCGGCAATCAGCAACAAGGGATTACAGGCCATGGCCATGGCGATCATCACCCGCTGCCGCTGCCCCCCCGACAACTCATGCGGGTACGAATCAAATGCCTTCTGCGGGTTGGGGAGCTTTACTTCCCCGAAAAGATCAAGCACCTGCTGTTTCACCTTCTGCTTCCCTGACATATGGTGCCACAAAAGAACCTCTGCCACCTGTGAGCCGCAGGTCTTCACGGGGTTGAGTGCTGTCATGGGTTCCTGGAAGATCATGGAGATGTAGCGGCCCCTGATTGTCTGAAGCTCCTCGTTAGTCAGCCTAAGAAGATCAACCTTGCCTTTGTGCGGATGCGCAAACCAGATATGCCCCGAACGCACAACAGCATTATGCCCCGATAGCAGCCCCATGATGGCCAGGGCGGTTACCGATTTGCCCGAACCCGATTCGCCAACAATTCCCATTGTGGCTGCACGGGGAATTTGCAGGCTCACATCATCAACGGCACGAACCAAGCCCTCGTCCGTGGTGAAATCAACCGTCAGGTTTTCTATGGCAATTATAATGTCGGGATGCATATTAACTTGAAATTCAGAGACAAACTTACAAAAAAAGCTTCCTCTTTTTTCAGTATTAGCAACCAGGGAGTAGATTTTCTTTTCCCAAAGGTCGCTGACCCGGGAGGCCAACAGGCTATCGCGGGCTACCACAACCTGTTGCTTAAAGATTTATCTTTGTGGCTGCACGATCTTAAAACAAGAGGCCGGCTCTTGTCTGAGCCGGCCTTCTGTTGATCTGTTACTGAATTGCCTCACCTGGCTTACGCCATCTGATATCGTAGTATCCCGGGCGCTCCTCAACAGCCCTTCTGAGGAAATCCTGCGGATAACCAATACCCTCGGGCCAGGGCCTGATTTCGTTGCCTGTACGGATGAAGCGGTCGTTGTATTTCGAGAACAGGTAAAAACCAAGCTCCCTCCAGCGCTCCACGGTATATTCGGCGTTGCTTACACTGAAATCGGTCAGATATTCTGCCATCATATCCTGATCAACCTTATGCAGTTGCTGTGCGGCCACATCAACGGCTTTTGTCATGGCATGGGCACGGTCCTCCACTTCCTTCTGTACCTTTTGGATATCAACGATCATGTGGCTGTAAAGGCCATAAGCGTAGTTGGCCACATGGCTGAACACCCAGAAGGCCGAGTTCCAGTCGAAGTCTACGATGTTTCCGGTGATCAGCGATTTGGGCGGGCGGTTCATGCCCATATACAGGGGCATGTATGCATTGGAGTAAGTGTCATCCACGCCATACCAGAAGATTCCCCCTATTGGGTCGGGAAGCCAGTTGCGCGATTGAGAGATGAACGAGAAGCCGGTTTGCACCTGGGAGATGGTCCGCTCAAAGGCGTAAGGGGTATCGTCGCCTTCAAGGGTAAAGGTCAGAGGCCTCCAGCGGTAGGGGTTGTTGAAGGGGCCTGATGCGATCCCCTGGCCGGTATAGAAGGGGGTATCGTTAAAATGGTCGCGTACCAGGGCGATCATGTCCTGAACGGTCACGGGCCGGTCGGGTTTGATAAAAAGAGGATAGGGTTCAGCACCCTCCACACAGCGCCAGTAATCGGCTGAAAACTGGGCCGATGGAGCGGCACGGTTAAAAATGCTCCATACGCGGCCTTCGCAAAGCAACAGCGAGCGGGGAGTAACCGGTGCATAGGCATCCACAAAGCTGAAGTCTTCTTTTTTACCATCAAACCAACCCATCTGACGGGCAAAATCCACCAGGTCGTCCGACCACATCCAATTCTGGGTGTCTTTCCAATTGATTTTGCGAATGCGGGCCTGGTTGGCATGGGCAGCCATATAACCATCAGGTACTCTGGCAGCTACCCAAACTGCACCCTTGCCGTGTTTTCCCTTGCCAATGAACTCCATGATCCATGCCTCGTTTTTATCGGCAATGGAGAAGGATTCACCCGTGCTGGCATATCCAAATTCCTGAACCAGGCTTGTCATCACCTGTATGGCTTCGCGGGCAGTGCGCGCGCGCTGCAGGGCAATGTACATCATGGCCCCGTAGTCGATGAAGCCATTGGGGTCGCGCAGTTCCGGGCGGCCCGTGAAGGTGGTCTCTCCAATGGCCACCTGGTGTTCGTTCATATTGCCGATTACCTTGTATGTGCGGGCTACCTGGGGGATGCGACCCAAAAGATGGCCATAATGCCAGCAGATGATATCTACCGAGTCGCCGGGCTGGTAGTTGCCACCCGGGTAGAAATATAAGGGATCCATAAAACCGCCAGCATCGGCAAGATAACTGATCATTACACTGCCATCAGCACTGGCTCCCCTGGAAACCAGCACGTTGGTGCAGGCAGTGGCCCGGTGGGTGATTCCCAATCCCAGCAAAAACATGAAGCTTACTAACAATAACGTCTTTTTTCTCATAGAAAATATTGTTGATTGGTTGAGGATAATGCGCACAAAAATAATAGAATTCTCCAACCTTCAACTTTTTATGTTGTTACTCTAAAAGAGAAATTGATAAATTTCTATCCGGGAATAATTGTTTTTCTGACGAAGACCTTTAATTGCACGTGGAATTCTGTTGTCTTACCCTTAGCCGGGGAAGGGGCAGTTGTTCAGGATTTTTTTTATTTTTGTTGCCGACATATTATCGCTCATTTTTAAATAAAACACAATGAAAACCAACTTCTACCTGCTCATCCTCCTTGCGTTGATTGTCAGCAGTTGCGGACAACGCAGCACACCGGTTGAAGAACGACCTGTTGCCAGGCTTGAAAACCCCGAACAGCAGGCATTTTTTGAAAACCTGGCCAGCCTTTGCGGTCAGTCATTCCAGGGAATACAGATTTTTCGCAGCCATCATGCCGAAGGCTGGGCTCACCTGGAAATGGTTATGCACGTGGAAGTTTGTGAGCAAGATCATATTCATATCCCATTTCACCTGGGAGAAGATCGCTCGCGTACATGGATCTTCCTGATTGAAGATGGGCGGCTTCGTTTCCGCCACGATCACCGCCATGAGGATGGCACACCCGAAGATGGCACACTTTACGGTGGATATGCCGACGATAGCGGCACAGCATTTGTACAGCATTTCCCGGCTGATGAATACACCGGACAGGTTATTGAAGGCGGGTCAGGCAATGTTTGGACTGTGGCATTTGATGAAGACATGACCACCTTTTCCTATCGCCTGCAACGCGACGGTGAGCCCAGGCTGCGCGTTGACTTTGATCTGACCCGGCCCCTGTAAATATGAACATGTATTTTCTGTTGCTTGCATTCACTCATGAAGAAAGAAAACCTGCTTTACTACAAAACATATCTGAAATCTCCTGAAGCTCCCTGGTTAACCCTGGTTCATGGTGTGGGTGGAAGTTCAATTATCTGGCACAAGCAGATCCGTGAATTCTCGGCCCATTTCAATGTTCTGGTTATTGACCTAAGGGGCCATGGCCGTTCACGGGATCTTTTTGAAGCATATATGGGCCGCAATTATACCTTCGAGGACATCAGCCGCGATGTGCTGCATGTGCTGGATCACTTGCAGATCAAGGAAAGCCACTTTGCGGGCATCTCCCTGGGCACTATCCTGATCCGTGTAATTGCCGAGCTGGAGCCCCACCGGGTGAAGTCGATGGTGCTGGCTGGAGCTATTACCCGCCTGAACCTGCGTTCGCGCTTCCTGGTCTCCCTGGCAAAGGTGTTCAAGCCGGTGATGCCTTTTATGTGGCTTTACCAAATGTTTGCCCGCATCATCATGCCCAGCCGACACCATAAGGAAAGCCGTTCCATATTCATCCGTGAAGCCCGTAAGATCTACCGCAGGGAGATTAACCGCTGGTTTAAGCTCCTGAAGGGAGTCAATCCCATTCTCCAGTATTACAACGAAACAAACCCAAGGGTGCCTACCCTTTACCTGATGGGTGATGCCGACCACCTGTTTCTGCCGCCTGTGCGTGAACTTGTTGCCGGCAACAACATGGCCAGCTTGATGATCATCCCCAATGCCGGTCACGTCTGCAACGTGGATCAACCGCGGCTTTTCAACAGGTACAGCACTGATTTCCTGAAAAGTTGCTGATGAAATCAGCTCAGGACCATAAGGGTACTGGTGTTTTGCCGGGTCCCCTTGGGGCCTGCAGAACCCTATGGGTCCTTTGAAAGTAGGAGAACCCTAAGAGTCCACCCTTATATTTCCCTGACCAAAACCATATCATATCAGGTTGTTATTCAATTCGCATTTAACTTGAACCAAATCCGCTGCAAATCCAAGGTAAATTCGCGAAATCGCGAATTAAGTGCGAATTTGGTCCGAATTTGGTGCGAATTTGGTGCGAGTTTAATACGGGGAGGGTACGGCCTAAACCCGGTTTATCCGGTAGCTTAAATTGCGGTTTTGAGGGTGGAGGTGAATCAAAACCACCCTTAGGGTGCCCGGGGATTCCTTGCTGGCCGCGGGGTGTAGTTGGCAGCCGGGGCAACCCTAAGGGTCAGGGTAACTTTTAGCGGGGTGGGGGACATTTTTTTAACACTGGCAGAAGGAGCAGTTTCCTTTCCAGAATCTTTGGAAAATTATGTAATTTAGAGGGTAGCAATTCCAAAGGCGGATTCTGGAAGTTTTTAGGATCCACGGCTGGGTTTAACTTTTTCTTTATATGATAAATCAACCTCTGGTTCGCGTCACCAAACAGTTTCATTTTGAATCGGCTCATGCTCTCTGGAATTACGACGGCCCCTGCCGCAGCATCCACGGCCACAGCTATGTACTTTTTGTCACCATCAGCGGAAGACCTTCAATCACCGGGGAGGATCCCAAGCAGGGAATGGTTATTGACTTTTCGGATCTGAAAAAAATCGTGAATCAACAGGTGATCGGGCTGTTTGATCATGCTCTGATCGTAAATGCCCACACCCCCCATAGGGATCTTGCCTCCCAGCAACTCACCGGCAAGGTGCTGGCAGTCCCCTATCAGCCCACCTGCGAAAACATGATCGCCGACATCGCCCAAAGAATCAGGGCTGCACTACCGCCTTCGGTGGAGCTTTTTTCACTCAGGCTGCACGAAACAGCTACCTCCTATGTTGAATGGTTTGCATCAGATAATCCTGCCTGACAATTTACCTTACAAGGAAAGAATAACTTAAGCGTACCGTGAAGTTTTCCCCGAAACCGGGGAAGCCATAGGGCCCATAGCGGTACATGAATTCCAGCCCGATGCCCGTGAGGCCTGTTCCAAGAAGTTCAAGCAAGGCAAATCCCGATTCAAAATAACCTTTCGGGAAACTATTCAGCGATACATTTTGATGCTGCTGGCTGGAGCTTAGGTTTCCGATGGCCATGTTGGTCATCAGCATCAGTTTAGGGCTGAAGTTGGGGTTTCGCAGCAGCAGGGAGCCGAAATTGTGGGTAAAGAACATTGCTGCATATTGATGCGAGAAAAATTCATCCATGCGCATGGTCAGAAATGCCTGTGGCACGCTGATGGAGAAGCGGCGGTAGGCAGCAGGTGCATTGAAGAGCTTATGCCAGGGGACATCACCCGTTGCCAGGCCGGCCTGTAGCACCCAGCGCTGGGTTCCCAGCATTCGCAGCCGTGTATTGTAAATGGCCTGAATTTCTGCCCTGAGGTAATTGAAGTCACCCCCTCCCAGGTCATTCCATCCCCTGGTGATGGTCAGAAAATACTGCGGGAAATCTGTCCCAAATGAGAGCAAGCGCTGGGGAGTTCTGACATACATCTGCCCGGGAGCCAGGCGAACCATAAGCCCAGTTTCAAAGGTGTTGAACCGCCCGGAGTATGCCTGGCTTTCTGCATCAGGTACAAACAGGTAATCATGTTCTATCTGCCGCTCTTCCTTCTGGCCCAGCAACCGGAACCACAGCTTGTTGCGGTACATACGCCAGCTAAGCCAGAATTGTTGCTGCTCAACCATGTCAAGATCGCGCAAAAACCAGTTGCGCAATGACTGTGGGTCCATCACCCCGATAGTCCCGGCAAGTATTGTGGATCCTTTTTCCTGCCGGTCGTACTGGTAATGCAGCCCCATGTTCAGGTCCCATGGCCGGTAAACCATCATGCGGCCCCCGATGCCATATTTGAACATATCGTCGCGCAAACCGTAGCCGATATGGCCATGCAGCCCGAAGCTTCGCGAGAGCTGTGAGTTGGTCTTCAAACCAAAGCCCGGGCGGAAACCTTCGGTTTCATTGCGGCTGATGAGCTCAAAGATGTCAATATCGAATATACCCTTTCGCCAGTGTCCTTCCAGAAGGGCTTCCAGGCGCTGGAGCCCGGCATCCAGGTTTCGCCCGCGACCGATGCTGTCGAGCCGCTGGTAGGTATTTTTTTCCCGCTGGGTCAGGGGCTCGTTGCGGTACTGGTTCCAGAATGTCTCATCCCTTAGGATGCTCTGGGGTGAAAAATCTATGGTGTATCCCGTGAAATGCCGTCGGGCAATCAGTGTGTCCAGGCGGATGTTGCCAATATAACTGCGGCCAATGCCCAGCACCTTGAAGTTGGCCGGTTCGCGAATGCCAAAAAACTCCACGTCCGAGTGAAGCTGGGTGGGGAACCAGTGCTGATTGCCGATCAGTTCGTATTTCTGCTGTATCCTGATAGGGGTATCCTCATCGGGAGGGTATGGGGCTGCAATCACATTTTGAATGGCCCAGCCATTTGAATTGATATACAATACCCCCTGTAACCCCTGGAAATTGCGCCCCCGTGAGGGGCGATAGGAAATGATAAAGGTGGTATCGTTTGCCGTAAAGGTAGTGTCTTCCAGAAGGTAGAAATAGCGGTTGAGGCTTCCGGGAGCCAGGGGGCTAAGGTAGCGGTTACCCGAGATGCTGATATAGTCGGAATAAAATGAGAACGACTGAAACTGTGATGCAACAAGGGCCAGCACAGGATTTTCCATTCCCGAGATTCTGGAGGCCAGCACAATTTCATTGTTCAGGCCCGGATAGCGGAAACGCCGCTGCTTGATGGTTTCCATGATCATCAGGTCGTGGTTTTCAAGGTGGCGCGACAGCCGTGAGGTGACCGAGTCAATTGCTGCCGGGGCAGGCAGCTCGCCCTGGTCAAGGAATTCGCCCGTGAAGGTAAACTTGTTGTAAGAGGTATAAGAGAAGGAAGGCAGGTTTTCGGGGTTGTTGCGCTGGCGGTTGCTGATGGCATTGGCAATGATGCGGTGGGCTGGATTCTCTCCCGGAAAGACTTCAACCGGGGCAAGCTGAATGGCTTGCCGCTGCATTTCGATAATCAGTTCCTGAACACCGGGGGGAACATCAGCGATCTTGGTCTCGTACCCCACGTATGAAAGCAACAGCCTTTCAATGGGCTTTGAATAACTGATCCGGAAGATGCCATCGATATCGGTGATGTCGCCCTGACGACTGCCATCAATCACCAGGTTTACAAATGCAAGAGGCTCCCCGCTGTCCTGGTCCACAACCCGCCCCCCTATACTGTACTGGCCAAGGCACCGCAGGGGAAAAAATAAAACCAGGGCGAAAACCAGAATCGGGAGCCGGCCCACAGGCAAACCGGGGAAAAAGATCTTCATGAAAAAAAATTGGCCCGAAGTTCTCATTGTACTTTATTCATCCAGCTACCTGGAGCTGCGTTACGTTTTTTTGTTTTTTTATGAAAATGAGCAGCTTGTATTATCCCAGAACTGAAACCAAATCTAAAAAATCGTTTCAGGAGATTTAAAAATGTATTAATTTTGTAAAAATCAAAGATATTAATAAAAACATTGGAAGATTCACCTGATCCTTATTCGGGCATCCTATCGCAGCTACTAGCCTCCAACTTTTCCATACCGGCCGATGCCCTGACCGGAATCCTTGTGATGATCGGATTGTTGTTTTTTTCTGCTCTGGTATCCGGTTCCGAAGTAGCTTATTTTTCTCTGTCGCACAACCAGATCGAGGGGCTTAAAAAAGGCAAACATCCATCCGACAAAACGGTAGTTAACCTGCTGGAGAATCCCAAGCGTCTGCTGGCCACCATTCTGATAGCCAACAATGTGGTGAATATTGCCATCATTGTATTGTCTACTTTCGTGTTTCATGGGCTGTTTGATTTTTCGCAGCAACCCCTGCTTGGTTTTTTGGTGCAGGTGGTAGCCGTCACTTTTATCATTTTGTTGTTTGCCGAGGTGCTGCCAAAGGTTTATGCCTCACAGCATCCACTTCGTTTTGCCGCCATGATGGCAGGCACCCTGGTTGTGATGCGCCGGTTTTTCTATCCCCTGAGCTCTCTTCTGGTGCGCTCTACCCGTGCCATCGACCGCCGCCTTGAGCGCAAACGCCCCGACATCAGTATGGATGACCTTTCGCATGTGCTGGAAATTACAGCCGACGAGGATGCTTCTCCCCAGGATACCAGCATACTGAAAGGGATCGTCCGCTTCGGGGATATAGAGGCCCGCGAGATCATGCGCTCGCGTATGGATGTGGTGGCCGTGGAAATCGATACCACCCTGCCTGATCTGCTGAACATCATTACCGACGCGGGCTACAGCCGCATGCCGGTCTACCGCAAAACTTTCGACAATGTGGAAGGCATCCTTTACATAAAGGACCTTTTGCCCCATCTTGAGAAAGATGCCTTTTTCCGCTGGCAGCAGCTGGTAAGAAAATGCCTGTTTGTTCCCGAAAACAAAAAGATCAACGACCTGCTGAAAGAGTTCCAGGAAAAAAAGATACACATGGCCATCGTGGTGGACGAATATGGTGGAACTTCCGGTATTGTTACCCTGGAAGATATTCTTGAAGAGATCGTAGGAGAAATCAATGATGAATTCGACATTGACGAAGCCATTTTCTCGCGTTTGGATGAACGCACTTTTGTTTTTGAAGGCAAGACTTCCCTGAAAGATTTTTGTAAGATCACGGGGGTTGATAATAATGTCTTTAATGAAGTAAAGGGGGAATCCGACACCATAGCCGGGCTGATCCTGGAAATAAAGCAAGACCTTCCTTTCAAGGGGGAGAAAATAAACTTTGATGATTTTGAGTTTGAAGTAGAGGGGGTGGATAAGCGCCGCATCAAACGCGTGAAGGTGATGTTTAAGTCGGCCCCCCATGTATAAGCCTTATTCTGGTCCTTGTAGTTATAAAAGAATCCTGAAGTTGAAAAAGCTGATTTTGCTTTTATTGTTATTTGCCTTTGCAGCCTGCGGAGAAAGCTACAGCCCCAAGCCCAGGGGGTACTTCCGGATTGATCTGCCCGGGAAGTCATACCAGCAGTTTGATTCGGTTTTTCCGTATTCATTCGAATATCCCGCTTATGCCCGGTTCGTTGCCGATACCCGGAAAACGGCCGAACCTTACTGGGGCAACCTGGAGTTTCCCCAATTCAAGGGGGTGCTGCATCTTAGCTACAAGCCGATTCGCTCGCCAAAAGATTTGGAAGGGTATTCCGAGGATGCCCACACCTTTGTCAACCGGCACATTCCCAAGGCCACGGCCATAAACCCTCATATGGTATATATTCCAGCCAACCGGGTATACGGAATATTTCACGAGATCAGGGGCCGGGAGGCTGCCTCACCCATACAGTTTTATGTTACCGACAGCCTGGATCACTTCCTGCGGGGGGCGCTGTATTTTGAAGTAACTCCCAACAACGATTCCCTGGCTCCTGTAATTGAGTTCATAGAGGAAGATATCCTTCACCTGATCTCCACCCTTCAGTGGGAAAGAAGAAGGTAATCTCTCAGACAACGATTCCATACATCATCCTTCCGATCATGAAATAAATGAACAGGCCGATGATGTCGTTTGAGGTAGTGATAAAAGGGCCTGTGGCCAGGGCCGGGTCGATCTTCAGCCGGTTCAGGGCCAGGGGCACAAAGGTGCCGAAGATGGAGGCGAACAGTATCACGCTCATCAGGGCAGTACTCACTGTCAGGCTTAGGGCCAGGGAAGGGGCAAACAGGAAGCTGTAGGCCATTAATATGGAAGAACAAACCAGCCCGTTGATCACTCCTACCGACAGCTCCTTGAAGAGCCTGGGAATGATTCCTCCCGAAAGGGTGTTGTTTGCAAGGCCCTTAACAATCAAAGCCGATGACTGTACCCCCACGTTTCCGCCCATGGCAGCGATCAGGGGCATGAAAAACGCCATTTCAGGATTGATGCTGATCTGCTGTTCGTAGTTGGCGATCACCCTTGAGCCAATGATCCCCCCGAAAAGGGCCACGATAAGCCAGAAAAGCCGCCCCTGGGTCAGCTCCCAGATGCGGTCGGATGACTCAATGTCGTGGCTGATACCCGAGAGCAGCTGGTAATCCTTTTCGGCTTCCTCCTTAATAAAGTCAACCACGTCATCAATGGTGATGCGGCCAATGAGCCTGCCCATCACATCAATCACGGGCAGCACCACCAGGTCGTACTTGTTCATAATCTGTGCCACTTCCTCACCCTTCTGCAAGGCGGTAACAGCAATGATATCCGGGTCATACAAATCCGAGATGCGGTCGCGCGGTGAGGCAATCAGCAGCTTCTCCAGGGAGAGGGTGCCCATGAGTTTGTTATGATCATCCACTACATATATAGTATAGATTCGTTCTACTTCGGTTGCCTGCCGCCGCATTTCACGGATGCAGGTAACCACAAACCATGATATGTTCACCTTGATGAATTCCTTTCCCATCAACCCCCCGGCAGTATCGGGATGATAAACCAGCAGGTCGGCAATGTCCTGTGCCTGCTGGCGGTCCTCAATGTGGGCCAGGATCTCTCCCCGCATTTTGTCGGGCAGCTCATTGATCAGGTCGGCAGCATCATCCGAATCCAGGTTGTCGATAAACTCGTGGGCAATCTCCTGGGTGGAAAAAGTCGACAGGAACCGCTCCCTGACATCCTCCTCCAGCTCCATGAGCATTTCGGCGGCATCTTCCTTCTCCAGCAGCGGATAAATGTATTTGGCTTCCTCCAGGGAAAGCTCATCCAGTATTTCGGCAATATCGGCGGGGTACAGGTCCGAGAGGATCTCTTTAAGATAATCGGCCTGCTGCTCCCTGATTGCGTCCCGGATGATTTCCAGGTTAATGTCTTTAAATTCCCAGTTCATTGATGCTTCCCTTTAATGATGATTAACATCCCAGATTCTCATGTTGCCAGGGGAGAAGCTATGTTTTTTGGTTGGAAAGCAGGTTTTGCACGGTGCTGATCTCCAGAAACGAGGGACCTGCTTTTTTGCCGAAGTTGCCGGCAAGCACTGCCACCAGGTCCTGGGGATGGATCTCCCCCTGGTTGATCAGCCTGTTGAGGGTAGCCTTGATGAATTCTTTTTTTGAAGTTTCCACTTCCATGAAATCGGCCACGATGCCGTAGCTTAGTGCCAATTCGCGAACCACCCGCTTGTCGTAACACTGTGCGTAAATGGGAACCTTCCCGCGGAAGGCCGAGAGGTATTTGGCAGTTTTCCCGGTATCCGTGTCGGTGATAATGGCCTTTGTGCCAACTTTCTGAATGGAGCGCACGGCATTTTTCGACAAGAACATGGAGATGTGGTTGTCGTGAGGCATAACCTTGCGGTCGGTAAGAGGAGCCTTTGTTTTTTCGGCTTCACGGGCAGTGCGGGTCATGATCCTCACCGACTCAAGAGGATATGTTCCATAGGCGGTTTCACCACTAAGCATGATGGCATCGGTTCCCGAAAAAACCGCGTTGGCAATATCGCTCACCTCCGCCCGGGTAGGCCTTGGGTTTTGTATCATGCTGTGAAGCATCTGGGTGGCGATGATCACCTCCTTCTGGCGGCGAATGCATTTGTTGATCAGCATGTTTTGTATGGCAGGAATGCGCTCGGCGGGAACCTCGATGGCCAGATCACCCCGGGCAACCATGATCCCGTAAACATGATCAAGGATCTCCTCGATATTGTCGACCCCTTCCTGGTTTTCTATCTTGGCAATGATCTTAATGGGGCTTTTGCGCTTGTCGAGGATCTGCTGTATGGCCAGAACGTCCTCTTTGTTGCGAACAAAGGAATGAGCTATGAAGTCGATGTTTTGGTCAATTGCAAACTCAATGAAGCCAATATCCTTTTTGCTCAGGGAGGGGAGGGTGATGCTGGTGCCCGGAAGGTTTACGCTCTTGCGGGGCTTGATCTGCCCTGAATTGGAGGCACGGCACAAAAGCTGGTCTTCTTTCTTATCCACCACTACCAGCTCTATCTCCCCGTCGTCGATCATGATGCGCTTGCCTACTTCCAGCAGGGGAACAAATCCTTTATAGTTGACACATACAAAATCGGAGGTGGTGGCACAATCGGGCTCTCCCTTGATTACCACCAGCTGGCCTTCCTCCACCTCGTATGTTTCGCTGGAGTCGGTGGTGCGTATTTCCGGGCCTTTGGTATCAAGGAGAATCCCGATCTTGTCGGATACCTTACGCACATTCTCTATTACTTTCAGCGACTGCTCATGGTTCTGATGGGCAGTGTTCAGCCTGACCACGTTCATCCCGGCATCATACAGGCTGCGCAGAAACTCCGGATCACACTTTTTATCCGATATGGTGGCTACTATTTTGGTCAGCTTTTCCATGGCACCTCATTTTTTCCGTATACAAAAGTACATTTTTTTTGACGCTGTAAAGGTCATTATCTTCTGCAAGCTGTATTGAAAACCTACTGACTTGATATTTTTCTTTCAAATTAAAAATTAGCTCACCTCCAAAACTCTAAAACTCCAAAACCATTCATAGGGGTGTATTGTGAATATCCTAATTGCGCGCCTGCAACTGCTTGAAAATATGCGATCTAGCTAAACAACTAAAAAATTAGTAAAAAAACTAAATAAATAGTTTGCAAACTAAAAAATTAGTTACTATGTTTGTCAAAAGAAACACACAACTATCCGATATGCAAAGAGAACTCACCCGCACCGAAGAACAGGTTATGCAAGCCCTCTGGCAGCTGGAGCAGGGTTTTATCAAAGATATTGTTTGTTGTTTTCCTGAGCCGCGGCCAGCTTACACTACAGTAAGCACCATCATCCGGATTCTTGAAAAAAAGGGTTTTGTAGACCACAGGGCCTATGGCAACAGCCATGAATATTTCCCGCTGGTAAGCCGGGCAGCTTACACCCGGTACCTGGCCAAAGGGCTGATGCGCAATTATTTCAACAACTCGCTTCAGCAGCTTGTTTCCTTTTTTTCATCCGATAAGGACCTTACGGTTGCCGAGCTGGATGAGATCAGGCAACTTATTGATGAAGAAATTAAACGCAAAGAATAAAGATTGGCAAGATTTGTGATGAAGAACCAGACGATAAACTTACTACCATGGAAAACATCATGTTATATCTGATGCGGGTTTCCGTTTACCTGCTGGTTTTCACGGCTGGTTACTACCTGCTGCTGAGCAGGGATGGTCAACCTGCTGTCAACCGGATTTATATTCTGGGAAGCTTCATGATTTCATTGCTGCTTGGGGCTTTTCCCAGGGTGGTTTTTCCTGCAGCTGGTACGGGAGCAGAACAGATGATCCTATTGCCCGAACTGATCATACAGGCCGGAGAAGCCACCCGGCATAGCTCTGAAGTTGTGGCCGGCAACCTTCTTTCACTGGCCATGGTTCCCCGGGTGATCGCCTTCATCAGCCTGATTGTATTGCTTCATACTGCAGCCAACCTGATGCGAATCTTCTGGCTTAGGCGTTACAACCCGCGCATAGACAAAGAAGGATTGCAGATCGTGCTGATGAGCAGCCCCATCAGCCCGTTCTCCTTCTTCCGGTATGTGTTTGTTCCAGGAAATATTTTGGAACGCGAACACTTCGACAAGGTTCTTGCCCATGAAAAAGCGCACTGGCTAAGGGGGCATTCCTGGGATGTCATATTCATGCAACTGATGCGAATCATCTTCTGGTTTCATCCTGCCTGGTATTTTCTCAGCAGGGAACTGAAGGCCCAGCACGAATACGAGGCCGACCACATTGCCTGCCTGGGTTTGAAAAAATCGGAATATCAGCTTACCCTTCTTGAATATACCCTTTCGGGTACCCTGATCCCGCTTAGTAATCCATTCAACGTTTCCTTAATCAAAAAAAGAATCATGATGATGAACAAGTCGCACCGTAAACCAGCCCTGCAGTTGTGGCTGAAAACTCTGATCCTGCTTCCCTTCCTGGCCATGGCCGTGATGATACAATCGTGCCAGAACCAGCTAATCGAGGAGGGAGTTCCCCCTCAGGAAGAAAATAAAATTTATACAGCGGTTGACGTTCCCCCTGTTTTTCCGGGCGGGAATGATCAAATCAGGACTTTCCTGATGAACAACATCAGGTACCCCAAAGCTGCCCGGGATGCCCGCCATCAGGGTGGAGTTTATGTGGCTTTCGTTGTTGACAGGGAAGGAAAAGCCAAAGATGCCCGGGTGCTCCGGGGTGTGAGCCCAGAACTGGACGAAGAAGCCCTTAGGATGGTGGAAATCATGCCCCGGTGGACGCCCGCCATCCTGGATGGAAAAGCTGTGGATGTGCATTTCACAATACCCATCTTCTTTCGTTTGTCGGAAGATGCAAACCATGCCATGATCTTTTTTGATTAAACCCAAATAAAAAAACCATGAAAAACAAGTCGCAACGTAAACCAGCCCTGCAACTGTGGCTGAAGACAATGATCCTGCTTCCCTTCCTGGCTATGGGCTTGATGATGCCATCCTGCCAGAAACAGGTTGAGGAGGAACCACCTTATGAAGATGATAAGGTATATATACTGGTTGATGAAGGTTGTGTTTTCCCGGGTGGGAATGAAGAAATCACCCCCTTCCTGATGAACAACATCAGGTACCCGCAGGCAGCCCGCGATGCAGGCCTTCAAGGCAATGCTTTTGTAACTTTTGTTATTGACAAGGAAGGAAGGGCAAAAAATGCCCGGATCCTTCGCCCTTTTCCATTATGCCCTGAGATTGATGAAGAAGCCCTGAGGCTGATAGAGATCATGCCCCGGTGGACCCCCGGCATTATTGATGGAAAAGCTGTGAATGTGCAAAGGAGTCTGGCAATCCGATTCAACCTGGGTGATCATCCCGTGATGGATTGATGTTTACTCCAGGAAAAGAGTATTGAAAAAGTTAAAGATAAACACTGGAGAGATCCGTGCTCCCGGGGAATACTAAAAACCAATTACCATGGAAACCCTTATGTTATACATGATCAGGGCCTCTGTTTACCTGCTGATTTTCACGGCTGGCTACTACCTTTTGGTACACAGGGATGCCCAACCAGCTGTCAGCCGGATTTATATCCTGGGCAGCTTTATTGTGTCATTGCTGCTGGGGGCATTTCCCAGGGTGATATTGCCTGCAGCTGCCCCGGGAGCAGAACAGCTGATCCTTTTGCCTGAATTGGTGATACAGGCGGGGGAAGCTACCCGGCATACCTCGGAAGCTGTGGCCGGCAACCTTCTTTCCCTGGGCCTGGTTCCCCGCATCATCGCCCTGGTCAGCCTGCTTGTAGTGCTGCTTGCGGCAGCCAACCTGCTGCGCATTTTCTGGCTTAGCCGCTACAACCCGCGCATCGACAGGGAAGGTATGCAGATCGTGCTGCTAAGCAGTCCCATCAGCCCGTTTTCTTTTTTCCAATATGTGTTTGTTCCGGGCAGTATTCTCACGCGCGATCATTTCCAGAAGGTGCTGGCCCACGAAAAGGCGCACTGGCAGAGGGGCCACTCATGGGATGTGCTGCTGATGGAGGTGGCCCGGGCCTTGTTCTGGTTTCACCCCGCCTGGTACCTGCTGAACCGCGAACTGCGCGCCCAGCACGAATACGAGGCCGACCAGATAGCATGCCGCAGCCTTAAAAAATCCGAATATCAGCTTACCCTGCTTGAATATACCCTGTCGGGAACCCTGATCCCCTTAAGCAATCCTTTTAATGTTTCATTAATTAAAAAAAGAATCATGATGATGAACCATGCAAGCCGAAAACCAGCCATGCAGGTGTGGCTGAAGACCCTTATTTTGTTGCCTTTCCTGGCACTGGCCCTGGTGGTGCAATCCTGCCAGCAGCAGGTCAACGAGGAGCTGGCCCCACAGGAAACTGCCATTAAAGAAGTAAAACAATCCGAACAGTGGGAAGAGGAGGTTGTTTTTACAGTGGTGGAGACCCAGCCTTCTTTCCCCGGAGGGGAAGAGGAACGCATTCGTTTTATGTCAAATACCCTTAAGTACCCCAACCAGGCCAGGGAAGCCGGTCTTGAAGGCACCGTTTTTGTCTCTTTCATTGTTACCAAGGATGGAGACATCCGTAACATTAAGGTGCTTCGCGGGGCCGGAGAATCCCTTGATGCAGAAGCCGTCAGGGTCATTGGTCTGATGCCCCGCTGGACACCTGGCATGCAGAGAGGGCAGGCGGTGAACGTACAGTTCAACATGCCCATCCGCTTTATTTTGCCAACCGAAGACCGGAACTATCATGCTATTACCTTTGATTAATCACCCCACAAAGGTTTAAAAGGGCGGGATCCAGCTCAAGGGTCCTGCTTTTTTTTGGAATTTTTCACGCCAGGGAGTTCTGTTAGAAGAAGGGAAATGTCTTACCTTTATCCTTCATCAGGTAGATATTTTCAATGATATCACGGTATTTGGCATCAGGTTTTTTTCTTTTTCTGGTACTTTCCAGCACCCTTTACGGGCAGGAGTTTTGCAGTCCCTATTCCAACAGCCGGGTGGCTGAAGCAGATGGGATGAGCATTCATTACCGGATATGGGAATCACCTTCAAGTGCGCCCCTGCAGGGGGTATTCCTGGTGCATGGCTTCGGGGCATCCACTTTTTCATGGCAGCAGGTTGCCGACAGCCTGCAGCAGCTGGGCTACCTGGTGGTAGCCGTTGATGTGCCCCCTTTTGGATACAGCGACCGCAGCCCCCGGCAGAACCAGGCTGTAACGGCCCGGGCTTTGTTGTTTCAGCAGATGTTGCAGCAGGAATTTCCCGGTTACCGCTGGCACCTGGCAGGCCACAGCATGGGAGGGGGCATTGTGCAGGCTATGGCACTAATGTTCCCTGAAAATGTGATGAGCCTGACCCTGGTGTCGGCAACCCTGTTCGCACAGATCCAGCCCGGCAGCAAGGAGGTCCCCCTGATGCTGAAGATCCCGGGTTTCACCTCCGTAATGGGTAGCCTGGCTGAAAATTGGTTTATTACCCGGGGCAGGGTGGCATCATTGCTGGAATCAGCCTTTGGGCAGCAGCCCATGCCCTGGCAGGTGGATGAATACCTTCAGCCGCTGCGTATCCCGGGTACTGCAAGGGTGATACTCAACAGCCTGCGCGACCTGGAAGAGCTTCGTGAGCTGAATGCCCGCCAGCTGAAGGTGCCGGCCATTGCCATCTGGGGATCTGATGATACCTGGGTGCCCCTTTCACGGCATCAGAAGCTTCTGGCCAGCCTGGGCATTCCCCTGTTTCTGATTCAGGAGGCAGCCCACAACCCCCATGAAACCCATTTCAGGGAGTTCATGGAAATCATGCTGGAGTTTCTTCAGGAGCAAAACTAAAAGAGTTGCAGGATATACCTACTCATATTTGAGCGACTGTATGGGGTTGGCCACTGCAGCTTTTACTGCCTGGAATGAAATGGTAGCCAGTGAAATAAGCAGCACGATGGCTGCTGACACAGCAAACATCCACCAACTGATGCTGATGCGGAAAGCAAAGTTATCGAGCCAGCGGTCCATCAGGTACCAGCTCAGGGGCCAGGCAATCAGGTTGGCCAGCAGGATCCAGCGCAGGAAATCCCCTGTTAGCAACAGAACCACAGCCCGGGAAGAAGAACCAAACACTTTGCGAATGCCCACTTCCCGGGTCCTTTGCTGGGTGGAGAATAAAGCAAGGCCCGACAAGCCCAGGCAAGCCACAAATATTGCCAGAACCGAAAAGAATAAAAACAGCCTCGACAGCCGGGCTTCCTGCTCATAAAGCCGGCCGATGGAATCGTTCAGGAAGCTGTAGGAGAAGGGGGTGTCGGGCACATATTCCTGGTAAACCTGCTCAATTTGTTTTAAGGTACCCTGAACATCATGGCCGTTCAGTTTAATGTTTATGAAACTGCTCCATGAAGGCATATAAGCTAGAACCAGGGGCCCTATGGGGTGGTGTACCGACAGGTAGGAAAAATCAGCTGCCACCCCTATGATGGTGCCATCTGAAAATTTAGCCCCAACGGGTTCTTCCAGTCCAAATGCCTTTACGGCTGCCTCATTCAATATATAGGTCTTGTTTACATCAAGCTGTGTCTCTTCAAAAGACCTCCCCCTGGTAATCCTCAGGCCATAGACATCCATAAACTCAGGATCTACGGGAAGTGCTGCCATCCGTATGGGTGTTTCATTCAAATTCCGTTCCCAACCCATTTTTACATACCCGGGTATCTGGTTAGAAAGACCAACAAATTCTACCCCGGCAATTTGTTTTAGCTTCCCCTTGAAGCTCGCGTAGTCGCGGGGTATATTTCCGCGGCTGGCAAATACGATGATATTCTCGCGATTAAAGCCCATATCCTTGCTGCGGGCGTATTTCATCTGGTTAAATATCACCAGGGTGGATAAAATGATACCCACGGAAATTGTAAACTGGAAAACAATCAGGATCTTTCGCAACAAAGCCCCTCTGCGGCCCTTAACCACATCGCCTCTTAAAACCACCATAGGGCTGAACCTGGCCAGAAAAAAGGCCGGATACAGACCTGCAAACAATCCCAATACTATCGTAAAACCAATTACCAGCAGGATGATCAGGGGATGTTTCAAAATATGGATCTGCATTTGGGAATCAATCAGCTGGTTGAATACCGGCAGCAGGATCTCGAACAAGACCAGGGCCACCAGCAGGGCCGACAGGCAGATCAATACCGATTCGGTAAGGTACTGGCGGATAAGCGATGCCCGCGAGCTGCCCAACACTTTCTTCATGCCCACTTCGCGGCTTCGGCGAAAGGCCATGGCAGTGCTGATGTTGATAAAGTTGATGGCGGCTATCAGAAGAATAAACACCCCGATGGTGCTGTATATGACAACAAATGTCATGTTGCCTTTATCAAAGGCATCATTTTCAATGTGCCGGTTGAAATAGATATCCTTCAGGGGGCGCAGGAAGAACTTAACTTCCGGAACCGTACGGCCCAGGTCTTGTTCAAAATACCTGTCCATCTGTATGGCCAGTTTTTCATTGATGGCCTGCAGATCGTGCTCCTGGGGCAACAGCAGGAAGGTTTGGTAATTCCAGTTGGTCCATTCATTAAGTTGTTCGGGGTAGAACACAAAATTGGCATAGCCTTTGAAAGGAACCACTGCGGTTTGTTTCAGTATGCTGTTCGGGGGCGGATCCTGCATGATGCCTGTGACTTCATAATCCAGCTGGTTGTTCAGTTTCACTACTTTTCCAACAGGATATTCTTCTCCGAAGAGCTTTTTTGCCTCGCTCTGCGAAAGCACGATGCTCATTGGATGAGAAAGTGCCTTTTGGGGGTCGCCGTGCAGCAAATCGAAACTGAAAACCCTGAAGAAGTTGTTGTCGGCATAAACCACCTCCTGAATGCGGGTTTGCTTGTCGGGAATGCTGGCCTGCAGATTCCGGAAGCCCGGGTAAATCCTGCAAACTTCCAGGGCTTCGGGAAGAACCCCTGAAACTACATCCCTGATTGCACTGGGAGTGGCCACCCAACGGGCTTCCAGGCGATAGATCCGCTGGTAATTTTCGTGAAATCGGTCGGTGAGCAACTCGGCGGATACAAAAACAGCAATCATCAAAGCGATGGCAATCCCTACTCCCAGGCCAGCAATGTTCAGCAGGGTGTATCCTTTCTGGCGCATCAGGCTGCGAAACGAGAACTTTATGTGGTTAAAAAGCATAAGTTTTAGTTTATATGAGATGCCCCGGAACGAAATTTGTTGAACTAAATTCGTGCCATGTCTTTTTACCCGCTGATATACTGCATATTATGTAAAAAGTTGGGGGTAGCTGACCGGATGCGGGTGTTCGGATGGCTACAACCTCTGTCCGGAAGCGGACATCAGGGATTCTCCTCCCCCAAATAGCACAATGCGTTCAGCACCAGAAGCACTGAACGCATTATGGCTTCAGCCAGGATGGGTTCTATTCGTATTTCAAAGCTTCAGCTGGACTTACCTGGCTTACCTTTAATGTGTGCCATGAAACCGTTGCAATGGCGATGATTAAGGCAGCGGCAAGAGCCAGGAGAAAAGGAGTTGCTGTTATGCTGGTACGGTAGGGGAAAGTATCCAGCCAGTTGTTCAGGTAAAACCATGCCAGGGGAGCGGCCAGCACAAATGCCACAGCCACCTGTTTCAGGAAATCCTTAATCAGCAGCATGACAAGGCTTGAGGCATTTGCACCCATTGCTTTTCTGACAGCCATTTCGCGCAGGCGGCGTTCGGCCATAAAGGAAGACAAACCCAGCAAGCCAAGGCAGGCAATGATGATGGCAAACCCCGAGAAGATCAGGAATATTTGCGACAGCTGGCGTTCTTTCTGATAATCACGGGTATAACCCTCTTCCAGGGTGTAGGCCACAAAGGGGATGGCCGGCTCATATTCTCTCCAGACTGCCTCTACATGGCTCAGGGCCTGGGAATAGGAAAGGGGATCTACCCGGATGCTTAAATTCCAGGAATAATCTTCATTGCATCGAACAACCAGGGGACCGATAGGCCTGTGGGGTGAATTGTAATGGAAATCCCGCAAGATCCCGATGATGCGGCCGTTGCCAAAAGGCTGGCCGATAACCTCTTCATAAGAGCCTTGATAGCCAAAATACGTTACGGCCTGCTCGTTAAGAAGCACCCCATCCTGGAAATCGCTGCGGTAATCCTCCGAGAAAATTCTTCCTGCCAGCGGGGCCACCCCGGTCATGCTTAAATAGTTAGCATCAACAACCATCTGTGTGAACTGCCTGCTCTCGTCAAGGTTGCCCCTGGCTGTTTCCTGCCAGGTGATGAAGCCGGGCACCTGGGCCGAGCGGGCCACCCCTGCAATGGCGGGATGTTCCTCCAGGCGGGCCTTGAAGGATGGCCAATGCCGGAAGGAGTTTTGCTCCAGGCGAAATACAATGATATTATCAATGTTAATGCCACGCTCCTTGTTTTGCATATAGTTTAGTTGTCGTTGGATGACAAGGGTGGCGGTTATCAGGCTGATGGATATTACAAACTGGAACACGATCAGTGCCTTGCGAAAAAAAGCACCCCTCGCTCCGCGAATATTCTGGCTCTTGATGACCTCCACCGGGGCCACCGATGTCAAGTAAATGGAAGGATAAATACCTGATAGCAAGCCTGTTAGAATGGTGCCCGCCAGCAATACCAATCCCACCCGCACAAATCCAAGCTGTTTGAGGCTTAATGAAACCCCGGCAAAATCTCTGAACCATCCGCTTCCGGCCTCCAGGAAGGCCAGGGCAAAAAGCACCGCCAGGAAGGTGATGATGAGCGATTCGGTCAGAAACCTGCCCACCAGGTTCAGGCGGTGGCTTCCCAGAAGCCGGCTGATGCCTACCTCCCTGGCCCTGAGAGCTGAACGGGCAGTGGATAGGTTGATGAAATTAACCATGGCAATCAAAAGAATAAACAGGGCGATGGCCAGGAATAGTTTTACAATCTGCGCCTGCCCGGAAAGAGTTGGAGATACATGCTTTACATTGGCGAAATAAACCTCCTTCAGCGGGCGCACGAAAAAATCGCGGTCAAGCTCCCGGCCATAAAGTGCTTTGTATTCATTATAATACCCCTCATTCAGCTTTTGTTCCAGTTGTTCAACCGAAGTACCCCTTTTTACCTTCAAATAAGTCAGGAAATTATACCCCCCCCAGTCGTACATGTAATCAAAACCCTCGCGCGAATACCTTATGCCATGCAACTCCAGGGGCAGGATGATTTTTATGGGAATATGAAAATGTCTGATATCGCGCATGACACCCGTGACTACCAGGTTTTCCAGGTCGTTGTATTTCAGCACCTTGCCCAGGACGTCGGTGCTGCCAAAAATGGCGATGGCCACTGATTCGGTCAGGACAATGCTTCGCGGATCAGTAAGGGCAGTTTGGGGGTTGCCTGCAATAAAGGGCAGGGAGAACATGCTGGTGATGGTGCTGTCGGCAAACACCGCATTGTTGAAAGCAAAAAGATCATTTTCGTGCTGAAGTCCCAGGTGGTAGTTCATTGTCCAAACCCTGCATTGTTGCTCTGCTTCCGGGATGGTTCGCACGGCAAAAGGGCCGTAGGCACTTCCCAGTATGCCCCATTCGCCTTTTTCGACCCGGTAAATTTGGGCCTGGTGTTCGGGCCAGCGATCGTATGCGTATTGATCGAGGATGTACAGTGATATGAAAAAGAAAACGGCAATACCCATGGCAAATCCAAGGATGTTGATGATGGTGTAGAATTTCTGCCGGTAAAGAGCCCTCAGGGCCATACGCAACTGGTAGATTTTCATGATTTGGTTTTTGAATAAATTATTTTCTGATGGAATTTCCTCTTTTTTGTGCTCTGTAAGTACTTGCTGTTATCAAGAAGCATTCCTTAGATTGTATTTCATTAAATATTAACCACTTACCTTATTCAAACCATCCTGGTTTTTACGCCTGCCGGGGCTGGAAGTGTCCGCCAGCGGACACATGCTGGGGGCCGCTTCTGGTTTTGCCCGTGGTTTGACCGAGGTTTGACCGAGGTTTGACCGTAGTTTGACCGTAGCGCTACGGTCAGACTACGGTCAAACTACGGTCAAACCTCGGTCAAACTACGGTCCAACCCCGGCCTTGTTTCAGGTTAATATGGGATAAATATATGCTGAATCTGCTATGAAAAAGAAAAAAGCTGCCTTTTTCAAGCAATAAAAATCACTGATTTACTGCCTGTACTGGTAAGCAGCCTTTCGCAGCCGGTCCATAATGGCAATGCCGATGCCTGTTTCGGGCACTGGCTCCACCAGGATAAATTCGGCATGGGAATCTTCCAGCTGATGGATTGAGGCAAACAGGTTCACGGCGTATTCCTTCAGGTCGTTGTTTTCACTAAGGCGGATCACTGAATGATAGCCTGTGATATCTTTTCCCGAGAAGGAGAGCAATCCGGCCTTTTGACGCGGCAGCTGGCTGCTGCGGGGGTCGTCCAGGAAATACAAAGGTTTTCCCGGGCTGTAATGCGATTTGAGCATTCCCGGGGCCACCACGGCCTGTTGCTGATCCTCCGGGCTATAGAAGGGTACTACGGCTTCTATTTCCTCGCGGGTAAGGATGCCATGACGCAGGATCTCGAATCCTTCCTGGTTCAGCGAAATGATAGTCGATTCAATACCCACCCTTGGATTTTCGCCTTCCAGGATCAGGTCGACCTCGGGCAGTTGCTTTTGCACATGCTGGGGGCTGGTGGGGCTAAGCCTGCCGAACTTGTTGGCACTGGGAGCGGCTATTGGGCAGCCCGAGAGCCGCAGCAGCTCAAGGGCCGTTTGATGATCGGGCATGCGGATGCCCACCGTGGGAAGCCCCGAGGTAACTATGTCGGGTACCAGGGCACTTTTGGGCAAAACCATGGTCAGGGGCCCGGGCCAGAACTTTTCGGCCAGCCGGTAAACCCGTTCATCACCACCGATGCTGAGCCGGTCAACATCCTCCATACTTGCCACATGAACTATCAGCGGATCAAAGCTGGGCCTTTCCTTTACCTCGAAGATACGTGCCACCGCCAGGGGGTCCAGGGCGTTGGCCCCAAGTCCGAATACCGTATCGGTAGGAAAGGCTACCAGTTTGCCTTCCCGGATATACCGGGCGGCCAATTCCATCTTGCTGATATCTGACATGATCTGCTGTATGATGAGCTGCAAAGGTAAGGCTTAACAGCTTTTCATAGAACAACAATTTTTAAGCCTGATTGCTTTTCAAAATTGGATTTCTGCTGCTGGTAACGGAAAAAATAATTCCATCAAGCCCTGATAAGGAAAATAGGGTGACTTTTTCATGAATAGATTACCAGTCATGATAATTGTTTATTCCGCATACAGGTTCATGCTCAGGATTTGCTGTTCAGCCTGGTATTCATGATAAATCAGCCTCAGAGGCCATCGTTTACGAATTTTATCCGCATATCGCCGCCCGTGATCTTTATGACCCCCATATTCCTGGTAGCCAGCAGCAGGCTGAAGGAGGAATCCTCACTTTGCAGCAGGATCAGTTTGTGCACCGGGGTCTTCAGCCTGGCTGCATATCTGCCGAAGCGGGCTCTGAAAACAACCTGCCCGTCGAATTGCGACCAGGCATAAATGGCATCAACCTCTGAATAATGAATGGAAGTGATCCAGAGATGCGACTCGCGCTTTGAGGAATAAAGGGAGAAATCGCCCCCGGACCTGATTCTCCAGGTATAAATCCGTCCTTTGTTGCCCACTGCCGAAAGCCAGCCGCCGCAATGGCTGAAGTCAAGATCGCGGATGAAGCCCCTGGCTTCCTCCAGGTGATGCTGCCTGTCGGGGTGGCGCATATCGATAAGCAGCAGCCTGCCCCCTGCACCCGCCCCGGCAAGCCAGCTGCCGTCGGGGCTGAACTTCACCCGGGTAACGCCTTTTGTCTGCTGCCGGTATTTGGCAAGCACTTCCATATTTTCCATACTGTAAAGAATCAGAAGGTCGTCGGTGCCTCCCGATGCCAGATAACGCCCGCATGGAGAAAACGACAAACTGGTGGTTCTTCCTTCATGCTCGCTGAATCTTTTGACAATCTGCCCGCTGCCAAGCTCCCGGATGATCAGTTCGCAGTTCCGGTCGGCGCTGGCCAGAAGGCTGCTGTCGGGCGAGATGGCAAGGCTTAGAATGGCTTCCTGGTGGCCATCGCTGAACTCGCGGATCAGGGCAGGGGTTTGGATTGAATAGGCTTTTATGGTATTTTCATCGGCAATGAAAACCACTTCTCCTTTGGGTGAAACCGCTATGTCGTAAATCATCAGGCTTCTGGTGCTGAACTGGGGAGAGCCGGCTGTGGCAGCCATATAAAGGATGAAAAAACCGATGGCTGCTGTGATTTTTTTGATGTTCATGCTCATGAATTTAGAAAATTAACCATGGATCCCTGGCCAGCTTTAAGAAAATCCCTCCCTGCAGCATATAGCCCCTGAAGCCCTTGTCCAGGAAATAGTTGCCACGGATATTGCTCTGGTAGTATGAACCAGCCAGGTAGAACCCGGCCAACTGGTTGATGTTTATGTCAATGCCGGCTGAAGCGCTAAGCCCGTAAAAAGCGGATGTTTCTTCCGAATGCCATTTTCTGTAAATCCTGGAACTTCCCCCTTCAGGAGTAAGATCAAAATAAAACCGCAAGCGGTTGAAAACTCCCTGGGGTACATGGGCGGTATGTATTCTGAGGACCAGCCCCACACTCTTCTGGCTGAGGCTGTGGTTTTCGAATGCCATGATAACAGGAGCGGGTTTTGGGAATTGCCAGTTTCCGGAAGAACGCCCCGACAGGCAAAGCCCTGTGCTGAACCAGGGGTGCAGCTTGTATAGCCCTTTAAGCTGCCAGCCCTGGTGATGCGAATAATTGCTGAACAGCGATGGCATAATGAAATCATTATCCCTTATTTCAGGTTCCCCGCTAAAATTTCCCCTGGTATAAGCTGCATACAGGCTGAACTTGTTGTCGATAAACTGTGCCTTCAGAGGCAGGGGCAAAAGCATCAGCAAAAGGATGATGATGCCAGCTGTTTTGGGTATCTTATTCATAGTTTTGGGGCTAATGGTCCTGAATTTCTTAGGATTTTTCAGAGGGGTGCAACAGTTCGGGATCAAACAAGTAGAGGTTAGTACCTCCCCCTCCGATATATATTTTCTGATTATGGATAATTGAGAAATGCCTGGATAAGGATGCAGGTAAGGGAGTGATTCTTTTTATTTCTTTGGACCTCAGGTCATAGCTAAATACATCATCTGTTGGATCCCACTTTCTTACACCGCCAGATATATAAAGAATATCATTATGAATAATAACAGAACACCCGTTATTATAAACATACCCAGGTAAACTTGTTTCCATCTCCCATTTGTTATCTGCCGGATTATATACACGCAGAATCTTTGCCGGGCCAATGGTATAAACTTTTCCATCATAAAAAAAAGCCTCCCCCGATGATTCCGGGTGATCTTTCAGGCGCAGCCAGGAATCATTGTGAGGATCATATCTGTGAAATTCGAAAGTTCCTCCCATGACAACATATCCATAATTTTCTGTTGAGACTCCCTTGGGGACCAGGGGGTTTGTTCCGGGAAAAGGGGCTTTTGGGATCCATTTGTCCATTTCGGGATCGTACTCGAACAGATTATTGTTGTTAAAAAGGAAAGCTTTACCTGCCGCAGAAAAAGAAGTTGCATAGGTTATGGCAGACACGGGCAGATCATTCTTCCGGATCCACGTATTTGTTTCAGGAATGAATTCAAAAAAAGATTTCGAACCGAAGGAGTAGTCTCCCCCAATAAAGTATCTGTCATTGTATTGCAAAACAATGGGGGGTCTTGCTGCGGCAGAGGGAATTGTTCCTATAAGACTGAAAGGTTCATAAAGCTGGAAGTTTTCTGGAGCTGTTACCTTACGGCCCATGATTTCTACGGAAACAGGATATGAACCAGAAGTATGACCAAAAGGAATTTTTGCACTGATGGTGGAGAAAGTGCTGCTCCTATTTGTTGGTTTATCCTCAAAAAATACAGTCATAAGATTGAAATGTGAAACATTAAACCCTTTTCCCTGAATTTCAAGGTTCAGGAGGCGTGAGCCAGAGTTGCTATTAAAACCAGTAACTTCATGAAGCTTTAACTCGAATTTATCACTGGAAACAGCCGATAACTGGCTGCCAATTTTTATTGTTACTGCGTTTTCTACTTCTCTCAAGGTTGTTGGAACCCTTACCTGGATTTTTTTCGGGGAAGAACTGACAATTTCTCCCAGTACATTATTGAAGAAAACCTGGTTGCTGGCCGGATGAAAAAAATTCCCAGTTATCTCTAAAATTGACCCCATCCAGTCAGTCTGTGGTGAAAGATTATCTATTATTGGCTGTTTAAGAGTCAAATTCCCTGTAAAAACAGTTTTTTGAGCATTGGCAGAGACAGAAACATTTTGTCCATTATTTAGAAGTCCCGGGGGAACCAGAACTTTCAATTCTTCCTTAGTGGCTTTCACTACTGTTGCCCGTGAGCTGTTAATGTTAACAATATTCTGAGCAGGAGTTACAGGAAAATTTCTTCCCCGGATAGTGATGGTGTCATTCCAGGTAGCTTCTCCTGGGAAAAAATCCTGTATCAGTGGTGGGAGCAATCTCAAGGTATCTTCAGAAAAAACCTGAACCCCGGCTACCTTCAAGGTTAGATGTGAGAAAACTTTATTCAGATTAGCCGGAACAATGAACTTTATCAGGCTGTCAGAAGTGGATACAATTTTGGAATCCTTATCTGCAACAAAGGCTTTCACCTCATTTATTTTAGGGCTGAAATACTTTCCCCTTATGCTGACAGTATCGCCCCAGCAAAACATCATGGGATCAATGGATGCAATTATTGGAGCGATATAGCGGTCTGCAATAAAAATGCTTTGATTCAGGCCTTTGTAAGTGCCTTCCTTTGTGGTGATGAAAGCTCTGAAGTAATAGGTTTTTCCTTTAAGCAGGACTGAGGTGGGTGATGCAGAAAAATCCGCCTTTTGCGGAGAACCCAGAGATATCTTGTAAGGATTTTTAAAGGTTGGGTCCGTGTCCCAGAGAAAGCCGTGGTCTGTGATTTCCTGCTTCCCCCATCCGGTAATGCGGCCATGGAAAACAATACCTTCGGGTTCGCGGAAACTAATGTCGCCGGTCAGGACTACCAGCTCCTCAACAGATTCTTTCTGGCAGGCTGTTACAGCCATCAGTATGAAAACAAGGGCTGATACTGATAAGATAAGCTTTTGGAATACCCGGAGCTTTTTAATCCCTGCCATAAAGGGTTTCATGATGATGCATTTTTTAATTTTTCTTTCCTTTTCCAGCCATGATAATGCTGTCAAATATATTAAATATAAGAACCATAAACTATGTGAAGGTTTAAAATTTTTCAGAGGGGTGCAAAAGTTCAGGGTCAAAAAGATAAAGGTTATTTGCACCCCCTCCTCCGATAAGTATTTTGTGATTATAAATTATGGAGAAATGCCTGGATAAGGATGCAGGTAAGGGAGTAATTTCCTGTAAGGTTTTTGTGCGGAGGTCATAGCTAAACATATAATCAGTCCTGGCTCCGGGATTCTTCTCACCTCCGGATCCATAAAGAATATTTTCATGAACAACAACAGAACACCAGTCCCTATAGACAGCAGAAAAACTTGATTCCATCTCCCATTGGTCAGTTTGCGGATTATATGCCCGCAGAATATTTGCCGGCCCAAGTGTAAAAACTTTCCCATCATAAAAAAAAGCCTCTCCTGATTTTTCCGGATGATCTTTCAGGCGCAGCCAGGAATCATTGTGAGGATCATATCTGTGAAATTCGAAAGTTCCTCCCATGACAACATATCCGTAATTTCCTGCCGAAACACCCTTGCGAAAATTGGCGGCAGTTCCGGGAAATGCAGCTTTTGGAATCCATAGATCCGTTTCGGTTTCATACTCAAACAGATTGTTGTTATGCAAAAGGAATGCTTTACCTGCAGCAGTAAAAGAAGTTCCCCTGTTTTGCGAAAATACAGGAAGGTCTTTCTTTTGTATCCAGGCGTTTGTTTCAGGAATGAATTCAAAGAAAGATCTTGAATCGGCGTATACTAAATAGTTTCCCCCTATATAGTATTTGTTGTTCAGTTGGAAAACAATGGGGGGATTGGCTGCGGCAGAGGGAATTGATCCCATAAGCTTGAAAGGATAGACAAGGTTAAGCTTTCCCTTACTAAAATCTGCCTGCCCCAGCACACGAACCTCAATCCCATGATCGCCTTCAGGCAAACCAGATGGAACCCTGGCCTGAATTGTGCTGGATGTAACTTTTACTATTGTAGCTCCTATTCCACCGATAAAAACCTGGCTCCAGCCGGAGTTGGGAGGGAAATTTTCCCCTTCAACTGTTATCAAATGGTTAAATGCCGCCAACTTGGGGTGAAAATCCTTAATAAGGGGAGGAAGCAATCGCAGGCTGTCTGCTGAAAAAGCCTGAAATCCGGCTACATTTAATTGAATCCGGGAGGCCAGTTTATTGATTGTGGCAGGAACAACCAGGAGTATCAGGCTATCAGAAACGGATACTATTTTGGAATTCTGATCTCCGAACTTTGCTGTTATTTCTTTTAAATCTGTATTGAAAAATTTTCCCCTGATGCTGATGGTGTCTCCCCATGTAGCCTGCACAGGATGAAAAGAACCTAATACCGGCAGATTGCTGTCAGTAATAAAGGTGCTTTTGTTAAAGCCCCTTATAATACCCTTCCCCGTTTCAAGGTAGGCTACATAGTAATAATGTTTGTCCTTATGAAAAAATTTTGCTGGTGCCGAAGAAAAATCCGCGCTTTCGGGCGGGCCAAGAGATGTCTTGTAAGGATTTTTAAAGGTTGGGTCCGTGTCCCAGAGAAAGCCGTGGTCTGTTATTTTTTGGTTTCCCCATCCGATAATGCGGCCATGGAAAACAATACCATCCTGTTCATGAATAGCAACTTCACCTGTCAGCACCACCGGCTCCTGGATGTTTTCTTTGCTGCAGGCCATGGCGGCCAGCAGGATGAATGCCAGGACTGCTGCACCGGTCAGCGCTTTTTGTAGCATGCTCATATGAAATTTTTTATTCCATTATCCAACCCGTTCCAATTAATCTTTCCGCAACTAAAGTATGCAAAAATTTTGAACCTGATATCAGCAAAATAGTTTTTCAACAATTGTTTGTTTAATATTTAATATTAAATTTGATCTTGCTTGCAGGGCATTCTGCAATTTGTGTCTGCAATAGAAAAACAAAGATTCATGGATGATTTTTTATCGGCCCGGCTGCAGATGACTGTCTCTCTGGGGTTTCACATTATTTTTGCCTGTATAGGCATCGCCATGCCCTGGTTCATGGTGTTATCCGAGTGGAAATGGCTGCGCACCAAAAAGGAGCAGTACCTCGATCTTGCCAAGGCCTGGTCCAAGGGGTTGGCCATCTTTTTTGCCGTTGGGGCGGTATCGGGCACGGTGCTTTCCTTCGAGCTTGGCCTGCTGTGGCCCACTTTTATGGAACACGCGGGTCCCATATTTGGCATGCCTTTCTCCTGGGAAGGGGCAGCCTTTTTCCTGGAGGCCATTGCCCTGGGCCTTTACCTTTATGGCTGGAAGCGCCTTAGCCCGAAAGTACACCTGGCAACCGGGGTGCTGGTGGGCATTGGCGGGGTGTTGTCGGGGGTGTTTATCATGGCAGCCAGTGGGTGGATGAATGCCCCTGCAGGTTTTGACTGGGTTGAGGGGCAGGCCATCAACATCGACCCTGTGGCAGCCATGTTCAACCGTGCCTGGTTTGGCATGACCCACCACATGATCGTTGCTGCCTTCGCGGCTACCGCATTTGCCGTGGCAGGGGTGCATGCCATCCTGTTGCTGAAAAATCCCAATCGGGAGATCCATCGCAAAGCCCTGTATATTGCACTGACCTTCGGTGCTTTTTCAGCCATTCTGCAGCCCCTGAGCGGGGACCTGCTTTCGAAGGATGTGGCCATCCGCCAGCCCGCCAAGCTGGCTGCCATGGAAAGCCTGTTTGAAACAACAACCAACGCCCCCCTGCTGATTGGAGGAATACCTGACACGGAAACCGGTGATGTGCGCTATGCCATCCGCATTCCCGGTATGCTTAGCTACCTGGCTCATGGCGATTTCAATGCCGAGGTCATTGGCCTGGATCAGTTTCCACGCGATGAGTGGCCCAACGTGTTCCTGGTACACACTGCCTTTCAGTTCATGGTGGCCCTTGGAATGATAATGGCTGCCGTGGGGCTGATGTTCCTGCTTTTCCGCTGGAAGTGGCCCCATCTGCTGATGAAACGCTGGTGGCTGGCCCTGGTGGTGCTCACCCTGCCCATGGGCTTTATTGCAGTGGAGGTGGGTTGGGCTGTTACCGAGCTGGGCCGTCAGCCCTGGGTGATCTATGGCATCATGAAAACACGCGATGCCCTTACCCCGATGCCCGGCCTGCAGTTCCCATTCTATTTCATTACACTAATCTACCTGTTCCTGAGTTTCCTGTGTGTCTGGCTGCTGAACCGGCAGGTGAAAATGTTGCATCAAAAATATAAGTGATATGATCTGGATCATAATTGTTTATCTGTCAGTTGCCCTGATGTTCTATGTATTGCTGGGAGGAGCCGATTTTGGTGCCGGCATCCTGGAGATCTTCTCGGGCAAAACAAGGGTTGATGTCATCTCAAAGGCCATAGCTCCCGTTTGGGAAGCCAATCATGTGTGGCTGATCGTGGTGCTCGTGATACTGTTTATGGGCTTCCCCCCGGTTTATTCCAACGTGATGCTGGCCCTTCACATCCCCATGCTGTTTTTGCTGACAGGTATTATTCTCAGGGGGTCATCGTTCACCTTCAGGTATTACGACATTAAAGAAGAGAAGTATCATAATGTATACACCTCTTTTTTCAAGTATTCCAGCCTTTTCACACCCTTGTTTCTGGGAGTGATACTGGGTGCGGTGATCCTGGGCAGGATCACCCTTGACATGGAGCGGGGTTTCTACCAGGTGTTCATGCATCCCTGGCTGAACCTGTTTTCTTTCAGCCTGGGTCTTTTCGTGGTGGTACTGTTTACCTTCCTGGCCTGCCTGTATCTGCTGGGTGAAGTAAGGCGCGAGGAGGACCTTCAGCTTTTCCGCAAATTCGCCCATATCCTCATGGGGGCATTGGTGGTAGCGGGACTGCTGGTTTTTATTTTTGCTGAAGTGGACGGTCTGCATCTGTTCAGGCTCTTTCTGGACTCACCCGTAAGTATTGCCAGCGTGGTTCTGGCCACCCTGCTGATCCCGGTGCTGCTGTGGAGCATCAGCCGGCATCACACCAATTTGATCCGCGTTGTGGCAGGGGCCCAGACGGTGTTTGTGCTGCTGGGATGGTTTATGATTCAATACCCGGTGCTTGTCAAAATCTCCGGAGGGGATGATATTACCGTATTTTCAGCAGTGGCCCCCGACAGCACCCTATGGCAGCTGACACTGGCTCTTACCCTGGGCTTGCTGATCGTGATCCCGGTATTGATCTGGCTGTTCAGGGTGTTCAAGTTCGGGAAAGCAGAACCGGATTATTGATTTCCCCCCGGCTGGCTTTAAAGGTTAACCATGAATGACCATTTTGCCAGCAACATTTTGTTGTAGAAACTGCTGTTGCTGAACTGGCTGTATTCAAAGTTTATGCGGTGCGACTCAATGGGCTTTACCGAAATGCCAAGTGTCAGGGCCTTTTCGGTTAAGGTGTTCATTTGGGTTGGGGAGAAATCGGGGATCTGCAGCTGCTGAACCATGTAAATTGAGCTTATCATGGGGCTGTGCACCCATTCGGCCATGGCGTAACCTCCCTTCAGGTTCTGATCGCTGAAGCTGCGGTTAAACCATTCGGCCTGGAAAAAAGCCCGGGGAGCCTCCATGGGAGCCCACACAATATTTAGCCCGGCCCCCCAGGCGTTCAGATCCAGGCCCTGCTGAAGAAAGCTAAGGTCCTTGTCAGCGGGCAGGTATTTCATCAAAGGGTGGTTGTTTTCCTGGTGGTCGAAATAGCCAAAGGCACGCCAGCCAAAATCAAAGGATCCCCTTTGCCAGCCCAGGTCCAGTATGGCCGTCAATACCAGCTGTTCGCTGGCGTAGCCGCCCTTGGCAGCCTCCCCCTGCAGGGAGGCCTGAACGGCCCCGATCTGCGGGTGGTATTTCAGGCGGATGCCGTCAAGGGCAAGTCCATGGTTCTCACCAAAATATTCAGTGAACACCCTGGGCTTCATATTAAACTGGAAATCGGAAAGGTGCAGCTGGTTGGCATAGCTGATGCGCGAGAACCTGCGACCAGCCGATACGGTCAAAATTTCGGGTATTGCCAGCCAGTTCATAAAGAATTCTTCAACAGCAAGTTCAAGCTGAGGCTCCGATTCCCTTTCTCCCATGGGATGGTTGATCAGATCCTGCCAGGGTGAAGAATCAAAATGAAAGGCGCTGAAGAAGCTTAGCCTGGGGCTGATGTTCCCCCCTGCATCTATCATGATGGCCGACAGCCCAAGGATCCCTTTTTTGGAGTCAAGCCCGTACTTGTAAAACGATTCGCCCCCCATTTCCACAAAAAAGGAAGGAAGGGTTTCATCCTGTGGTATCAGTGTGCCTAAAGGATTCTGCTGAACCTGCAGAGGCTGGCTTCCTGTAACGTATGGACTGATCAAAAAAACAGCTGCTGCAAGCAAACCCCGGAAAAATCCTCTTATGGGAAATGTTTTTTTCATAATCTTAATTAATTGATCATAAATTTGACAATGATTTTCAGAGAATATTGGGGTTTCAAAAGTATAACGGATTTCAGGAATACTTAAAGATCACCCTGTTAATAAAATGTTAATGCTTCGCGGAACAGAGCCTGTAAATCTTTTGACAATTACTTTTACCTAAAGTTTAAATTCATGCAAAAGCGGGACGTAACCATCACACTGATCCTTTCGTTTGTTGCTTTTTTGGTCCTGATCGCCCTTCAGATCAAATGGACCATGGATGCCTATACCCTTACCGAGAAGCAGTTCACCCACCGGGTAACCCTGGCCCTGCATGAAGTGATGGATAAGATATCGCGTTCTACCGAACTGGTACGTGGTTGTACAAATACCGAATGCAGCATGTATCAAAGTCATATGAGCAATATTGAGCAGGCAGTAAATCACCAATACCTGGATTCGTTGATCAGGCAAACATTTATCATGTACAACCTTGACAATGAGTACCGGTACAAGTTGTTCAGCGCAGATAAGCGGCAATGTCCCTCATTGGGTATCTTCAGCAACCGTATTTATCTGAGGCCTCACGACGACTGTACCACCTGGAAGGCCGAGGAATTTGAACTGGGAGTATTTTTTCCCCGTAAGAAAACCACCATCATGAAAAGCATGATGGGTGGGATCATGATCTCTACATTGCTGGTGTTGTTCGTGGTGTTCGCCATTTATTATTTCGTGGGAACATTTTTCAAGCAAAAAAGGCTATCCCGTATCAAGAATGACTTTATCAACAACATGACCCACGAGTTCAAAACCCCTTTATCAACCATTTCGCTGGCTGCCGAAGTGCTTCAGAAATCCGATCCTCTGGTGTCAAGGCAGCGGATACTGAAATATTCAACCATTATCCAGGAAGAGAACCACAGGCTTCGTACCCAGGTTGATTACATCCTGAAGATGGCCATGCTGCAGAAAAAGGAAGTGGACCTTCATCTGGTAACCCTTGACCTTCACGAAATGATCCGGGAGGTAATCACAAACATGTGCCTGGATTCTCACGAGAAGAAAATACAGGTTTTTTACGAGCTGGAGGCAACCTGCCATCATGCCGCTGTCGACAAGCTGCATTTTTCAAATATCATCATCAACCTGGTCAATAATGCCATTAAATACTCAGATGAAAAAGTGAGCATTTTGGTAAGAACCAGTAACCAGAACGGCAACATCCTGATTGCTGTTCACGACAATGGCTTGGGCATTGCAAAGGAGCATCTGAAGCATATATTCGAAAAATTTTATCGGGTTTCGAACGGCGATGTGCATGATGTGAAAGGATTTGGCCTGGGCCTGTTCTATGTGAAGGAGATGGTCCAGGCGCATAAAGGAGAAATTCAGGTGGAGAGTGAACCGGGTAAGGGAACCATTTTTACCATCAATCTGCACTGTGTGCATCAAAATGAATCATAAAATTAAGTATTTGTAATGAATGAAGACGTCAAACGGATCCTGTTGGTTGAGGACGACAAAAACCTTGGATTCGTGGTTAAGGATTTTCTGGAACTTTCAGGGTTTCTGGTTGACCTGAAGGAGAACGGGATGCAGGGGCTAAACAGTTTTAAGCAGCAAAAGTACGACCTGTGCATCCTGGATATTCTGTTGCCTTTGAAGGATGGTTTTACCCTGGCTGCCGAGATACGCCAACTCGATAGTCATATCCCCATAATCTTTTTAACATCCAAGAATCTTTGCAGCGATAAGATCAAGGGATTTCGGATCGGAGGAGATGCCTATATAACCAAGCCATTCAGTACCGATCTGTTGCTTAGCCGCATCCATGAGATACTGAACCCTGAACTCCGCCAGGAGGTTTTTGCGGGCGGGCAATTTGAAATTGGCGGATATCTTTTTGATTATGAAAACAGCACCCTGGTCTACCAGGGAAATTCCACGGGCTTGTCTTCCAGGGAGAAAGAGCTGCTGAAGCTGCTTTGTACCCGCAAAAATCAGTTGGTGGATAAAGAAGCAGTTCAGGCTGTGCTTTGCGGGGATAACTACTTTTTCATGCGTGGCAACACGGAAGCCTTCATTACCAGCCTGCGCAGGCACCTGCAGCACGATACCAGTGTGGCCATTACCAGTATCCAGGGAATGGGCTTTATGCTTGAAACAGGTCTCTGCCAGCAACCCCGCCCCCCTGCAGATGCCGGGATGATCCCTGAATAAGGCTTTTGACAAACCGAGTCTAAAACCAGGGGGTTATCATCAATTGGAAAATGGCCTGCTTTTCCGGATTCCTGTCTCAACCAAGTCCGATACAAGTCTGATCCAGGGTTGACTCGAGGCTTTTTTCCTGAACCATGTTCAGGTGAATCAACAAAACAATCATCAGGAGGCTGGCAGGGTAAAAAGGAAAAAAGCCGCCCCCGGGGGCGGCTTATGCCGAAAAGGTCTTTTTATTTCAATCCAGTATGTCCAGCAAATCTGTCAGGTAGATCAGGGCTGCCATTGCAGCACTCCCCAGCTGCATTTCCCTTCGGTTCACCTGATCGAAGGTGTCGGTAGGGGCATGATGAAGATCGAAATATCGCTGGGAGTCGGTAACCAGCCCTGCCAGGGTAACTTCGAAATAATTCTTCAGAGGATCGATATCCACTCCGCTTCCGCCCCTGAAGATCTCATGAATACCATAGGGTGCAAAAAAGGGAGCCAGTTGCTGTATGGCATGAACTCTCGGATCCGAAGCATCGATAGAGAACCCGGTGGGTGAAAATGCCCCGCGGTCGGATTCAATGGCGAAATAATGGTTTTCGCCTGCCTGGTGTGCCTGCAGGGCATACTGGTTTCCCCCGCGCTGGGCAATCTCTTCATCCATAAACATGACAGCCCGCAGGGTTCTTTTTGGCTGAATTCCCAGATGTTTAAAAAGCCGCAGTACCTCGATCGATTGCATACATCCGGCTCCGTCGTCATGGGCACCGGGGCTGTTGTCCCAGGAATCCAGGTGGCCTCCCACGGTAATGATGCTCCCGGGGTACTGGCTGCCCCGGATCTCCCCGATCACGTTGTACGATAAAACATCGGGAAGCTTGTGGGAGGTGTTGCGCACAAAAAGCCTAAGATCGGGGTCCTGCTTAAGCCAGCTGCTCAGCAGATCGGCTCCCACCGGGCTGACTGCCAGTGCAGGAATATTGGGTCCATTTTCCATATATTGTGTCACTCCGGTATGGGCATGATCGTGGTAAGCCGAAGTAACCGAGCGAACAATGGCCGCCACAGCCCCGAATCGTGCTGCCACGGCAGGCCCGCTGAAACGTTGGTCAACGGCCGAACCATACCCGGCGAAAGTGTTGAAATGCTTCTGGTCGAAGGGGCGGTTAAAGAAAATAATTTTACCTCGGATGTCTGCGCCCAGTTTTTCCAGATCTTCCAGCCCCTGCACTTCTATAACCTGTGCTGTTAGCCCGGCCTGGCCAGTGCCTACCGAAAGGCCCAGGGCTGATACAGTGAGCTGGCTGCTGCCAAGCAAATCCGAAATGACCCTTGCCTGCTCTGGTTCTCCTCTTATCCAGCGGGGAACCATTACTTCCTGCAGGTACACCGAATCAAGATCCATGCCTTCCATGATCTGCCGGGTGAGCTCCACGGCAGCGGCCGCCTCGGGGGTGCCTGATATGCGGCCGGCAGTTTTCTGTGTAAGAACACGCAGGTTTTCATAGGCTATGTCCGAGGAAAGCGCTTCCTCGAAAAGAGCTTGTATAACTTTCTCCTGCCCTTGCCCGGTGGAGCAAAACAACAGCAGGCAAGCCATCAGGACAGTGGTAGCAACAAAATGCAAGCCCTGGCTGATCCCTGGGGATTTTTCGACAGACTTTGTCATAATGCCGCTTCTTTAACCCTCACAGGCCTGAGTTCTTCAAAGAAAATATCATTATTGGGCACTTCAATGTCAATGCCCAGGATTTCCTGTTTGTTGTTGAGGTTGAATTTCACCGTTCCAAAATCAAACCATGCCTGGGTATTGTCCCAGCGTATCTCCCAAACATCGTAGTGCCAGTGATTCAGGCTTGCCGATAATTTGGGGGAGCGTTCGAAGCTCATGCGCAGCTGCTTGTTGTCGAGGGTGATGGTAATATTTCCATAAATTGCAGAATGGTAGGTGCCGGCATAATCCTGCAGGGCTTTGGTAGGTTTTGTTCCTTTCTGTCGGGCATTTTTTATGGCCGTTACCCGGGGATCTTCTTCCTGCCGGCGAAGGGCCCGGGGCAGCATCTCCTTTGACCAGTCGCGGGGTTCCATTCCCAGCAGGGTCTCAAGGGTGTAGTTGGTAACGGCGCCTATGGGGCTCATCACCCCGTTGGTGAGCACTACCACACCCAGGTTCTTTTCGGGCAGCATGCGAACCTCGGAGATCATCCCGTCGTAACCTCCCGTGTGGCCTACGCTAAGGTGCCCGTGGTAATCGCTCAGGCCCCAGCCAAGGCCATATCCATTGAACTTGCGGCTGAAGTCATTGGGGCGGGTTCGGTCAACAACATAACTGTTGTGAAGGGTCCACAGGGTATTGCGCGACTGCCTGCTTAACAGGGTGTCGCCTTCCCAGATGCCATGGTTCATGTTGAAAATCATCCACCGGGCCATATCATCCACGCTGGAAATGATGCCTCCTGTAGCTGCAACCTGCTCCCAGTCGACCCATTCGATGGGAATGTTGCGACCGTTGATCCTGGCGTGTGGGGTGGCATAATTGCCCTTTTTTTCAAGATCCTGGATTTTAACCACCGAACGCTCCATGCCCAGGGGCGACAGGATGCGCTCGCGAACATTTTCCTCCCAGGATTTTCCGGTCACCTTGCGGATGACCTCTCCGGCGGTAATGTACATCAGGTTGGAATAGCCATATCCCGAACGGAAATCAAAGGCCTTTGGCAGGTGGCGTGCCCGGCGGATGATCTCCTCGGCGGTAAGGTCCGATAAATACCAGATCACATCTCCGCTGAAGGTGCCCAGGCCTACCCTGTGGCTAAGCAGGTCGCGGATGGTAACCTGGTTGCTGACCCAGGGGTCATAGAGTTCAAAATAGGGGAGGTGGTCTTTTACTTTATCATCCCATGAGAGCTTGCCATCCTGCACCAGCATGGCCACCAGGGCAGAGGTGAATGCCTTGGAATTGGAAGCAACCGAGAAAAGGGTATTGCCATCAGGCGCGGTGGCTTTGCCTGCCTCAAGCACTCCATAACCTTTGCTGAAGATAAGTTCTCCGTCTTTAATAATGCCTACCGACATGCCCGGCAGCTGCCAGTCGCGAACCACCTGCTCGTACCAGGCATCCAGTTTCTGAAGGTCGGTTGGTGGGTTAAAGGCTGATGCTGCCTGCAAAAAATGCAGGGAAAAAAACAACAGGATCAGGATTCTTTTCATAAAAATTGTGGATTACATATTTTTGTTAATTAACTTATGATGATTGATGATCTTCCGTTCTTCCTGGCTTTGCTTTTGCTATCAACCGGTTCAGGTCAATACCCTGCAGGTCGGCTTCGGCTGCTTTTTCAAAGGAAAGGTTCAGCCCCTTTTCCCGGGCAGCGATCAGCCCGTTGACCACATTCTCCAGGCTACCACCCTTCAGGGCATGATCCTGCAGTTGCTGCCAGCTGTAGGGCATTTCCTTCCTGTGAAGCCTGATGGCCGCATCCACAACCTGCCTGAGGGGCACCTGCTGCCAGCGCATCCTCACCAGATGCCTGTATTTCATAGGCAACCCGGCCATTCGCGCGCGCAACCACAGTCCCGGCTGCAGGTAGTACACCAGCATGATCAGAACAACCACTGTTGCAAGGATCAGGGCGGTGGAAAGGATCGCACGAAGGGTTTCCATCAGGGCATTGCCGAAAAAAAAGCAATGATAGGAATAAATTGCATGGTTTCAAAAATTAAGCCTTCTCTTTTTCTCAACGAATTTCACGAATAAAAGAAGCAATTCAAATAAGCCAAGAACTGTGCCTTCTTTGTGAAGTTTTGAGCTTTTTGCGCCTTGGTGGCGGATTTTTGAGGAATAAAAAACCGCCCCGGAGATTTCCCCCGGGGCGATATGACAATGAAATAAGATGAGCTTTATTTGATAACTTCCAACTCCTTGCCCACCTTAATGAAAGCATTAATGGCCTGATCCAGGTGTTGGCGCTCATGGGCTGCCGACAGCTGGATGCGGATTCGGGCCTGGCCCTTGGGAACTACCGGGTAATAGAATCCAATCACGTAAATGCCTTCCTCGAGCATGCGGGCTGCAAACTTCTGCGACAGGGGAGCGTCGTAGAGCATCAGGGCCACGATGGCCGAATCGCTGGGCTTCAGGTCGAAGCCTGCTTGTTGCATTTTTTTCCTGAAATAGGTTGTGTTTTCCATAAGCTTGTCACGAAGGCTGGTATCCTCAGCGATCAGGTCAAAAACTGCCAGTGAAGCACCCACAATTGCAGGGCTCAGGGAGTTTGAAAACAAATAGGGGCGCGACCTTTGACGTAAAATGTCAATGATCTCCTTTCTTCCGGTGGTGAACCCACCCAGTCCACCGCCCAGGGCTTTACCCAGGGTGCCGGTGATGATGTCCACCTTGCCCATCACGTTGTGGTACTCCTCTGCCCCCCGGCCGGTCCTGCCGATAAAGCCGGCGCTGTGGCAAACGTCGCTCATCACCAGGGCATCATATTTTTCGGCCAGTGCCACGATCTGGTCCATTTTTGCAATGTCGCCGTCCATCGAGAATACATCATCGGTCACAATGATGCGGTGACGCTGGGCCTGGGCCTGCTGAAGCTGCTTTTCCAGATCCTCCATATCGGCATGGGCATAACGGTAACGCACGGCCTTGCAAAGGCGCACCCCGTCGATGATGGAAGCATGGTTCAGTGCATCGGAAATAATGGCGTCGTTTTCATCAAACAGGGGCTCGAATACTCCACCGTTGGCATCAAAACAGGCAGCATACAGTATGGTATCTTCTGTTCCGAAATACTGTGCAATGCGCTGCTCCAGTTCTTTGTGGATATCCTGGGTGCCGCAGATAAAACGAACTGACGAAAGACCATAGCCGTGGCTCTGAAGGGCTTTGTTTGCACCCTCGATCACCCGGGGATGGTTGGATAGGCCCAGGTAGTTGTTGGCGCAGAAGTTCAATACCTTCTGCCCGTTGGTCAGGGTGATCTCAGCCGACTGGGGGCTGCCGATTATGCGCTCGTTCTTGTACAACCCGGCTTCACGGATCCCGGCGAGTTGGTTCTGGAGATGCTCCTTTAATTTTCCGTACATAAATAATATTTCTTAGGTGAGACAGCTTTACAAATAAGTGGTTCAAAATTAAATAAAACCCCTGACAGGGGGAGTGTTTTTCTGGAAATTTTAATAGTCATGCATCAACCGTGGGGCATGGAATTTGGGTTTCAGGGATGGGCAGTGGCTTGTGGCCATTGCTGTAGATGCTCCTGGTTTTTAAAGATCTTCTGCATAAAAGACTGGAAAATGAAATAAAAAAACCCCCTTGAATGATCCTTCAAAGGGGTTTAAAAGTAACAATGGTTTAAGCTCATCGCCCCTTGGGACCCGACAGCATAGCCCTGTACTGGTCTTTGCTTGCCAGGAGACTGATGGCCTGGCTTAGCTCGGTATCATCAACAAGCCTTGCCATCACCCGTCCTTTCTGATGGTAATACCTTGAAACGATCTCTTCGCGCAGCAGCATTTCAATCTCTTTGCGGAAATTGAGCAGGTCTTCATCCTTATTGCGCAGCAATCCCTGGCTTAGTTTCTCGTATTCTTCCCGGATTGCAGAAAAATATTTTTCCTGCATAGAAACTTCCTTAAGTTCCATAAGGGCCTTTTCGCTGGCGGTGGTGTAGGAGAAGTTCCTGTTGTTCACAAAGCTGATAAAGTCCTGGTATACCTCATCAGTGATCCGGAATTCAGAAGGGCTGCTGATGGAAGGGTTTCGGCGGTAAAAGTCATTGGCATAATCAAAGATCATCAACTGCCCGAACAATGCCCGGGTAATATGTGCCGGGTTGAAAGCCTCAACCGGGAAGTCCGGTTCGATACCCCCTCCGTCGTAAACGGTGCGGCCTTTGCGTGTTTTGAAAGGCGTTTTCAGAGAATCGGGAATTGCGGCCACGCTGCCGTCTTCATTGCGGTGGGCATAATCTATTGCCTGTATGGAACGTCCGCTGGGAATATAATACTTTGCCACGGTAACCTTCAGCTGGGTGTTGTAGCTGAGGTTCACCACGTTCTGCACCAGTCCTTTCCCGAAGGTTCTCTGCCCCAGCACGATACCCCTGTCCAGATCCTGGATGGCGCCTGCAACGATTTCCGAAGCAGAGGCACTGCCGCGGTTCACCAATACCACAATGGGTATTTCGGTATCAATGGGGTTGTTCAGGGTGCGGTGCGATGAGTTTCTTTCGGCAATTCTTCCCCGTGTGCTGACAACCAGCTCGTTGCGTGGGATGAAAAGGTTGGTGATATTTACCGCCTCGTGCAGCAAACCACCTCCGTTGCCCCTAAGGTCCAGGATCAGGCTTTCCAGGGGGTAGTTGCTTCGCAGGTGATTTAAGGCTTCGCGCACTTCACGGCTGGCCGATTGGGTAAAGCTGTTAAGCATGATATAGCCGGTGGTTTCATCCACCATCCCGTAGTAGGGTATGTTGTCTACCTGAACTACGCGTCTTTCCATGGAAATGGGAAGCGGGGCATTTTCCCCTTCGCGTTCTACGGTAACAGTCAGGGTAGTGCCGGGTTGGCCCTTGAGCAACTGACGCACATCTTCAGTAGAGAGTCCTTTGGCTGAGCGTCCATTGATCTGAAGGATCCTGTCTCCGGCTAACAAGCCTGCCTGATGGGCAGGGAATCCTTCATAGGGTTCGGCGATAATGGTATATTCCCCCCTTGACATGATAACTGCTCCAATTCCACCGTATTGCCCGGTAGTGATGAAGCGCATGTCTTCAAGCTGGGATTCGGGAATAAAGTTGGTGTAAGGATCCAGGTTGAACAGCATCTCGTCGATGCCCGTCTGCATGAGGTCGGCCGGGTTGAAATCATCCACGTAATTGATCACCAGCTCACGAAACAGGCTGTTGAATATGTCCAGGTTTTTTGCCAGTTCAAAGTTTCTGGAGCCGGAGCTCATCAGGAAAACCGAAGCTCCTGCCAGAACAACAACAAGCAGGGCGGTACGGGCTTTCCGAGGGATTTTTTTAAGCAGATTCATGATCCATGATTTTTATGATGATGTTTATTGTCTTGTTTTTTTAATCCGGGCACCGGGTCATAGCCACTCCCTCCCCAGGGGTGGCAGCTTGCCAGGCGCTTGAGGGTAAGCCAGCCACCGCGCAAAGGCCCATGCAGGCGTATGGCTTCCACCCCATATTGCGAACAACTGGGGTTATAGCGGCAGGAAGGCGGTATGTAAGGAGAGATGGCGCCCTGGTAGAAGCGTATCAGACCAATCATCACCAACCCAATGGCTTTTTGAACACCTCGAATTATTGCCATTCATTATTGTGCTGCCAAACCACCCAGGGTTTGCTGGTCGATGGCATGCTGCAGCTTCTGTAAAGTTACTATCATTTTGGATTCTGCTTCCTGGAAAGAGATCAGATTTTTAGCCGAATAAACCAGTGCCAGCAGGCAGAAAACATCCTTGTTCTGCAAAAACGTATAAAAGGGGGATTTGTTTTTGCGGTAAGCCTCTTTAACAATTCTTTTGATGCGGTTTCGGTCCACCGCCCTGGGAAATGATTTTCGCGAAACGGCCACAAGGCATTTAGCCGGGAAATGAAAATACGCATTGGCAGGCAGGCTTCGCTGAGGCCAGGAAGGATTCTGTTGCTGTTGCATGGGGCTTTGCATTTGGGCCCCTTCATAGCAGCCAACATCATCCTTGTAAAACAGCTTCTCCAGCTCAGGTTCCACAACCAGGTAATATACCCGGAAGGGATAATTGAAAAAGCTTTGGCCTTTTTTGAAAAGCAATTCCTTATAGGTGAAATTGCATAGCCTTTCGCTTTTGCGGAATGTTTCCATTTGCAATCAAAAGATTGACAGGCCTGCCGGGCTTGGAATCACCTATTTGCGGCCGTTGTTTTTTTGCAGGTACTCGTGCATGGCCATCGCCATTGAAGGAGCCGTTTCGGTGGGGGCCTTGATGTTGAGCCTCAGGCCTTCCTTTTCAACGGCTTCCTGGGTAGCTTCCCCAAAGGCGGCAATCACCGTGTCTCCCTGCTCATATCCCGGGAAGTTCTTCTTCAGGGATTCAATACCAAAAGGACTGAAGAACACCAGCATCTGGAACTGGGTGATGTCAATGTCGCTCAGATCGTTGGCAACGGTACGGTAAATGGGAGCAACCACAAAATTGATCTTGTGTTGTTTTAGCAGCTGGGGAATCTCATTTCCTGAATTCTCGGCACATGGGAAAATGTATTTTTCCTCCTTTTGCTTTTTGATCAGATCCAGCAGGTCGTTAAAGTTGTTCTTTCCGAAAAAGATCTTGCGCTTGCGGTATTGTACATATTTCTGCAGGTACAGGGCAATGGCCTCTGAGGTACAGAAATATTTCATCTGGTCGGAAACCTGGACGCGCAATTCCTCGCAGAGGTTGAAAAAGTGATCAACGGCGTGTTTGGATGTGAAAATAATGGCCGAATAGTCGGAAATGTTGATCCGGTGGCTGCGGAATTCCCTGGCGTCAATACGTTCGATTCTGATGAACTTGCGGAAAGTCAAGTCCAGGCCGTAAGCCTTAGCCACGTCTGCAAAGGGATTTTTTTCGTTATCCGGCTGGGGCTGAGAAATAAGAACATTCTTTATTTTCAAGGGAAATTCTCCTTATTTGTTTAGTTGTTGTCTTAAAATTCACCTGTCTGATGTATTCTGTATTTACTGCTTTTACAGGCGGGAGGCCGCTTTCAGTAACACCAGAAGGGGTGCCAGTTCAATGGCACAAAGGTACAAAATTATGTAATACGCAGAAAAACCTGCTTGTTTGTGTCCAATTATCATGTTTCGTCTGACTTTCAGCAGACCGATCATCAAAACAACGATCCAGGCCAGGAGGATGCCCCTCTGGGAGGCATTGTATGCCGAAAAGATCACCAGGGGCAATAAAACGATTCCTGTCAGGTGGTTGAATAGATGGATGTTTTTCAGATAGTTTCTGTTGGCATGATGCGTGCGGAATACCCAGGCGATAAACCCGGTAAATATTCCTTTCACAGCATAATAGCAGGCAAGTAATCCAAAAACCAACAGGTAAAGCCATACGGGCTGCCAGTGGGTAATGATCCCGGCTGATGCTCCGTAAGCTGAGAGAGTTTGTAAAATCAGCAGGGCCATGATGGCAAGGTAATTAAACAGTAAAAGGTAGGAGAGGCTTTCGTTGAAAAGATTGCCTTCACGCTCCATCTGGTTAAAATACCGGATGCCAATAATGGCTTTGAAAGATTGCTCCATGCGCGAGGGGAACAGGAACCTGCCCATAGCCAGGGAAGCCAGCGAAAAGATCATCACCCACGATATCCATTGGTTATGATTTTCTGCTTCTATATGCCGGGGTATCAATTCGGTGGCGGTAAGCAAGTGGCTGCTGCCAAAATATTCGTTGCTGCTGACTACTGCTGGCGCAACAACCAAGGCAGGGAGCAGGCTGTCGGGAAGGTTGCAGGGGCCAATAAAATAAACCGGTTCCTCTGGCTGTTCCGGGTAACTCCCGGCAAAATGCTCAGAGCGGGCTGCTAAAGCCATTAATCCCAGCAACAGGTATATCACAACAGCCCGCATTTCTTTCTTTTTTTGCAAAAGTAATAGAAATTTTCCTTGAGTTGTTTCGGTAGAATTACTGCAATTTGCTGTTAATCTGTTCACAAATCCCCTTTTAAAGAACCTGGCTGGGTTGTGAAAAAAAAGTAAAGTTTATTTTGGGCTGAACATAAATAAAATCTAATTTTGTTGTCCTTTGAAATTCAATAATATCAGCAAAAAATTTAAACATAAAATCCATGGATTTACTGACTTCGATCAAGGCAAAAGCCCGGGGAGAAAACAAAATCATCGTATTGCCTGAGGGTACTGAAGAAAGAACCTTAAAGGCTGCAGATATTATTTTAAACGAAGGTATTGCCCAGCTTATTTTACTGGGGAATGCCGATACCATCCGGCAGAAAGCAACTCAGCTGGGCCTGACTCATATCGGGCAAGCCAGGGTGATTGATCCGGAGACTTACGAAAAGCGGGACTATTTTGCTGATATGCTCTATGAGCTGCGCAAGCAAAAAGGTCTTTCGCGCGAGCAGGCATACCAGCTGGTGGCCGATCCCCTATACCTGGCTACATTGCTGATCAAAAACGGTGATGCCCACGGGGAAGTTGCCGGAGCTGACAATGCAACCGGTAATGTACTGCGCCCTGCCTTCCAGGTTGTTAAGACTTTGCCTGGCATCAGCGTTGTGTCGGGAGCCTTCCTGATGATCATGAAAGATAAAAAGTGGGGAGAGGATGGTATTCTGGTGTTTGCCGATTGCGCTGTTCATCCTGATCCTACTGCCCAGGAGTTGGCGCAGATAGCGGTAATGACGGCCAAAACCACCAAAGCCATAGTGGGGGTTGAGCCAAGGGTTGCCATGCTTAGCTTCTCGACAAAGGGCAGCGCCAACCATCCCATGTGCGACAAAGTAATAGAAGCCACACGGATTGCCCGGGAAATGGAACCCGGCCTGATGATCGACGGGGAGCTGCAGGCCGATGCAGCCATCGTGGAAGCTATCGGGCAAAGCAAAGCTCCCGGAAGTGCCATTGCCGGAAAGGCCAATGTGCTGGTATTCCCCAGCCTTGAGGTAGGAAATATTGCCTATAAACTGGTGCAGCGCCTTGCTGGTGCCGAGGCCGTTGGCCCCGTGCTACAGGGTATGGCAGCCCCCATCAACGACCTTTCCAGAGGTTGCTCGGTAGATGACATTGTCAACCTTGTGGCTATTACCGTGAACCAGGCAGCTGGAAAATAATCCTGAAGATCCTTTAATTATTTAACCATAATACTTCAATAAGCTCAAATGAAAATTTTAGTTCTGAATTGCGGAAGCTCTTCCATCAAGTATCAGTTGATCAATATGGCCAACAACGCTGAACTGCTGGCCAAGGGGCTTCTGGAAAGGGTTGGTCTGAAAGACAGCGAACTCAAACACCAGCCCAGGGGCAAATCAGCCTACATGCTTATCCAGGATGTACCGGACCATGAAACCGGTATCGATCTGATTTTGAAAGCCCTGCTTGATCCCGAGCATGGAGTTGTTGAGAGCGTGAATGATATTTTCGCCGTTGGTCACCGCGTGGCCCATGGGGGTGAAAAATTCAGCGCCAGCGCCCTGATCAATGAAGAAGTCAAGAAAAACATCGCCGATGTCATCGAGCTGGCCCCCCTGCACAACCCGGCCAACCTCAACGGCATCGTTTCTATGGAGCGACTGCTGCCGCAGGTGCCCCAGGTTGCTGTGTTCGACACAGCTTTTCACCAGACCATTCCCCAGCATGCCTACCTGTATGCACTGCCTTACGCGCTTTACGAAGAGGATAAGATCCGGCGTTATGGCTTCCACGGAACCAGCCACAAATATGTTTTTGAAAAGGCTTGCGATGCCTTGTTTATGCGCCGCGATCATGTGAAGGCCGTAACCTGCCACCTGGGCAACGGGGCTTCCATTGCAGCCATTAAAGATGGCAAATCGGTTGATACATCTATGGGGCTTACCCCTGTTGAAGGCCTGGTGATGGGTACACGCACGGGCGATCTTGACCTGGGTGCCCTGCTGTATGTCATGAAAAAAAGAGAACTCAGCGTGGAAGATGCCAACAACCTGATCAACAAAAAGAGCGGGATGCTTGGAATCAGCGGGGTTTCTTCTGATATGCGCGATGTGGAAACAGCAGCCTGGAAGAAAGGTAACAAACGTGCACAACTGGCCCTTGATATGTATGTTTATCGCATTGTTAAATATATAGGTGCCTATGCTGCTGCAATGGGCGGCATCGACCTGCTGATCTTTACCGGGGGAGTGGGCGAAAACGGACCCGAAACCAGGGAAGCAATCTGCAAAAACCTCGAGTTCATGGGTGTTAGCTTCGACCAGGAAAGAAACAATGGCCTGCGTGGCAAGCTGGAACTGATCTCAAAACAGGACTCCCGGGTGAAGGTGATGGTTGTGCCCACCAACGAGGAGCTCGTTATAGCGCACGATACCCTGAAAATCGTTGCTTACCAGGATAAATCCGAAGAAATCTAAGATTCTTTCCTGAAATGACCTTGCAGAGAGGCTGTCTTCTTGGGAAGGCAGCCTCT
>OBJA01000140.1_pt1 | contig 72425 bp, 59 predicted proteins | sample 1519751 | NCBI WGS metagenome assembly OBJA01 (sample SAMEA3881238, study PRJEB22517) | soil metagenome | biome: lake sediment; feature: soda lake sediment; material: sediment, water from around vicinity | place: India | collected 2013-12-23 | depth 3 m | reverse complement strand
CGGGAAAAACCCCCGGTTTGGGGCAGCCCGAAAAACCTGCTCGACAATAACCTGTCACGATGGATTATTCCCGACAACAATAAATTTAAAATGGAAAACGGTGTGCTTGTCAATACCGAAGTTGGCGGCAACCTTGTAACAAAGGAAAAATTCAACGATTTCAAACTGAGTGTTGAGTTCAGGTACCCCAAAGGAAGCAACAGCGGCATTTATCTGCGCGGACGCTATGAACTTCAGATTGAAGACAGCCCGTCAGTGAGTGACATCTCAATTGGCGGTATCTACGGTTTCATTGAACCTGCCCTTTATGCCGGTGCAAAACCTGGTGAATGGCAAACTTTTGAAGTAACCCTGGTTGGCCGTCACATCACCGTTGTACACAATGGGATTGAAACCATTTCAAACCGCCCGATACCTGGAATAACAGGAGGATCGCTCGACAGCCGTGAAGGTGATCCGGGTCCAATCATGATCCAGGGTGACCACGGCCCGGTTGAATTCCGGAAATTTACAATTACTCCGGCAGTAAACTAATATATTAATATATATCAGAAAAGGTGGCTTTGAAGGCCACCTTTTTTATTGCCGGCTATTCATGTTATCATATTCAATTCCCGTGAGCATGAACATTTCAGTCAGCCTGACTGGATAACCCACTGGTTAACCTGATAATCCATAGCCAGCCGGCCAATAGTTAAGCCACAAAACAGTGAATAAAATATCATATCAGCATCACTGCTTTTTTTATTAAATGAATACATTTGCCTGCATCATATTCATCATTAATACCAAGTTATGAAAAACTTTATTCCTGTTGTCCTTATTCTGATGGTTCTAAGCTCATTTACCCCGGGGTTAAACTATTCATCTCCTGACTGCACCTGCGGCTGCATTAAAGATTCAATGGTGGTCGTCATGCGTTTCGAACGGAAGGTTAAACCTGAACATGTAGCGCTGTTTAAAAAGTCATTCGACGAATGCAAGGCAGAAGTAATGGCCACCGAGCCGGGCTGCCTCGACTACTCACTGTTCCAGTCGTACAATGACAGTACATTGTTTTGCCTCACCGAAGCCTGGGTGAACAAGGGTGCCCATGATTATCATATGCAGCTAGAACACACCAAAAAGCACATTTCAGAAACACGGGGAATCAATGATCCTTCATTTAAATCCTCAACAAGCTATGTTTACTGGATTTGCCCGGCAGCCAATAATAAATAGACAAGCAGTTTCACATTGCTTTCAAATACCTGGTATCCCCGATACCAGGTATTTTTTTATGACATGTAATGAAAGGTTGTCGTTACCGACTTATCAGATTAAAATGAAGGCGTTTCGGGCACTATGGTGTTAAAAAACAAAACTGAACCTGGATGAGAATATTCAAAATCATCGTTACCATTTTGCTGCTTCCAGCCCTATGCGTTGCACAGCAACACCACTCCGGGGGCAGATCATACCTCTCTGCAGGGCTCACACAAATCAAGGAAAGTGAAAACTTTGGCCTGGTCTTCAGCGGGCCATCATTAAATTACAGGCACCAACTGGCTTTCACAAGCAAAAACCGGATTATCATGATTGAAAATGAAGCAGGGGCTGCTATTCCATTTTCAAAAGGGATACCGGCGCTTCATATACACCTGAAACCTGCTGAAATATCCTGGCTTTTCAGGAATCAAAAAATGAACAAAAATTTCACTGCGGGGCCCATGCTGAAACTGGAATATGATTATACCCTCTACCCCCAGTTACAGTCGGCATTCGATTACTGGTTTACAAACATCAGCCTGGGACTGAATGCTTCATTTGCAATACCGGTTACAAATCATTCCTGTGCAGTCAGGGTAAAATCATCTGTCGCCGGATTTACTTCACGGCAACCCAACTACCGGAACCCTTACTGGTATGATATCGGTGTGATGCATGCACTCAGGCACCTGCATTCAGGTTTGCAGTTTTCACCTCCCGGAAGCTATAATACCTCAAGCCTCGAACTGACCTGGGAACCCCATGCTGATTCACGGTTCTTATGGACCTACTGTTTCAGCTATGCCGGATATTTTAACGATCCCGCACTCTCAATCATTGACCACAGCATCAGGCTGACATGGAATAAAAAGAAACATAAACGCTGAAACTGAAATAATATAAGGCACATCATGAACATCAAATCAGCACCAATAAACAGAAATTCTGCCCGGGCTAAAACGCGGAATCGCATAGCAACCTGTGCCATCTTCTTCATCGTCGTGCTGTTTCTTACATCATGCCTGAGGGAGGATGAACTGAAAAGGCCGTTTGATTCCTATACACCAGTTATACTGAATGATGGCTGGGAAATATCCCTGCCTGTAAACGAGGGCATCGATGCCGCGCAGCTGACTGAGATATATCGGAATTTCCATGCTGACCCTGATATATGGCAGGCACGGAGCCTGCTGGTGTTCAGAAATGGCCGGCTGGTTGCTGAAAGCTATACAAAGGATGACAACGACCGGTTTACCCCAAGGGCAGTCTGGAGTTGTACAAAACAGGTGGTTGGTTTGCTGACAGGGATTGCAATCGAAAAAGGCCTCATCAGTTCTGTAAAAGACAGCATAGGCAACTATTTGCCTGAAACTGAAAAATATACAGACAAAGAAAAAATCACCATTGAACACCTGTTGACAATGCGTTCGGGCATCGGCTACAGCAATGACGGATTATCAGGACAGTCGGATGACATCCTACGGCAGCTGCCCCAAAGCATCCTGCAGTTTATCCTTGGCAGGCCCCAGCCTTATAATCCGGGTGATACCAGCATTTACAAAGATTGCGACCCCCAGCTTGTAGCAAGCATTATCCAAAAAACTAGCGGAAAGAAAACCAGCGAATGGGCCAAAGATGTTCTTTTTAATCCTATGCAGATCAGCAACCTCGAATGGATGGAATATAAAGACGGTACAACACTTGGAGGCTTTGGCATCATGACCACTCCCCGTGAACTGGCCAAATTCGGACAGCTTGTACTCGACAGCGGAATGTGGAAGGGAACCCCGCTGATCGGTAAAAACTGGATTACTGAAATGACTAAAGTAAGGGTGAAAGAATTATATTCGTTCCAGTTTGGATACCTCTGGTGGATTGACACTAAAAGGAACATGATATACATGCATGGTCACGGAGGTCAGTTTGTAGCCATTTTCCCCGGGAAAAAACTGGTTATTGTGATGACAGCAGAAGTAAACACACAGGATAATTTTCAGCTGGGGGTGGAAGCTTTCGACTGGGCAACCCGTATAGCTGATATTGCTGACTAAAATGTACAGCCCCCGGTTCTCCATGAAACATCCCGCATGCCTGTCACACTGTTCAGTACAGCTGATGATGATTTTCAGGAATCAAATCATTTTTAATATCTTTGAGTGAATAAAAACTCATGCATATGAAAATCATATCACTCGATAAAGTAGAAAAAAAACAGGTTCAGATGGAAGGTGCAGTGGGGGCATGGAAACAAATGCCCCTGGGTAATGAAGACAATGCCCCGGTTTATGCCTACAGGGTATTCACCGTTGAACCCGGAGGCCATACTCCGTTCCACCATCACCCGTATGAACACATGAATTATATCATTGAAGGAGAAGGCGCCCTTGTCAATGAAAAAGGGGAAGAAACACCGCTGAAGGCAGGTGATTTTGCACTTGTTCACCCCGACGAAAAACACCAGTACCGCAACACGGGCAATAAGCCTTTTAAAATGATCTGCGGCGTTCCCAGGGAATTCGAATAGCACCGGTGAAATAATTTTATATCAGGTAAAAAAGACAGCCCGGTTTTTTCTGCGGCTTTTATCGCAGGATATGCGTTGTGTCACATTTCCGGCAACAGAATATTCCTATTTTGAGCCGGACAAATTAAATGAAAAACTAAACGATGGACACAACAAAGTATAGCATGAACCCAAACGAGCTGGTTCAGTTCCTGGATAAATCACCCGAACAGTTCACCAGCCGCGATCTGATAAATTTTTGCAGGGAAAAAAGAGTTCAGGCCTTAAATTTCAGATATGTTGCTGAAGATGGAAAACTCAAGACCCTGAATTTCTATATGACTTGCGAGGAATACCTCGAATCGGTTCTCACCCATGGCGAACGTGTTGACGGAAGCAGCCTGTTTTCCTTTATTGAAGCCGGGAGCAGCGATTTATATGTCATCCCGCGGTATCGCACAGCCTACCTGAACCCATTTACGGCAGTCCCCACCCTCGAAATGTTCTGTTCATTCTATAATAATGAGGGGAACCCCCTTGAAAGCGATCCTGGTTACATCCTCCGAAAGGCCGATAGGTTATTTACACAGGAAACCGGCTACACTTTCAAGGCATTGGGCGAACTTGAATATTATGTGATAGCACCTGTCAGCAATGGCTACCAGGGAATTGACCAGAAAGGTTATCATGCCTGTGAGCCTTTTGCAAAATATGAATTCATCAGGACCGAAGCACTGCAGTTGCTTGCCAAAGCCGGCTGCTGCACAAAGTACGGACATGCCGAAGTAGGCTGTTTCAGCAACAGCGAAAACTATTTCGAGCAGCATGAAATCGAATTCCTGCCTTCCGGTGTTGAAAAAGCTGCCGAGCAGGTGGTCCTTGCCAAATGGATACTCCGGATGCTGGGTCATAAATACGGCGTAACAATCAGTTTTGCACCCAAAATTACCGTGGGAAAAGCCGGAAGCGGCATGCATTTTCACATACAGATTGAAAAAGATGGCATCAATTATACATCAGAGGGGGGAAAACTCACTGATACGGCCAAAAAAATGATTGCCGGCATCCTTTCCGCAGCCGATGCAATCACGGCCTTCGGAAACACAAACCCCACTTCGTACCTGCGTTTGGTGCCTCACCAGGAAGCACCTACCAATATCTGCTGGGGCGATAGGAACCGCTCGGTGGTGGTAAGGGTTCCGCTTGGCTGGACATCGGCCGTAAACATGATGGCTGATGCCAATCCGCAGGAAACAGAAATTTACCTGAATGGTGCATCAAAGCAAACATTCGAATTCAGGGTCCCCGATGGCTCTGCTGATGTTTACCTCACACTGGCTGCACTTGTTTCAGCTTCGTTAAGCGGCATCAGGCGCAACGATGCCCTTGAACTGGCAGATAAACTCTATGTAAATGTCAATATATTTAAACCCGAATTCAGGGAAAAGCTTGCCCAACTTGAACAGCTTCCCCTTTCATGCTGGGAATCGGCCGAAGCCCTTGAGCGTAAAAGGTCAGTTTTTGAGGAAGGGCACCTTTTTCCTCCCGGCCTCATCAGCAACCAGGTAGCCCGGCTAAAGTCATACAACGACAAAGGCCTCAGTGAAAAACTAGAAGGCAACACCGGTGAAATCAAAATCCTTGTTGAAAAGTATATCCATGCAGGATAAGCTGAAATGGTTTGAAAATGGTTGATTTTGTTTGTACAAGTCTGAAGTTTTGCTCTTTCCCTGTGAATTTTGACCTTTGCCCGTTCCCTGGTATTTCCTGCCCCCTGCCCCATACCATCGCTATACCAACGCCGTATTAAATTCAATTATTTTCGAATTTGATATAGCCCTGGTATAGCCAATGTATAGGAATAACAGCCAAAAAGTACGCCTGAACAAATAAGTTTCAGCAGAAATGATAATTGTGCTGTACCTGTAACAGGGCAGAAACAGGTAACGGCTGGCAGAATTAAACTGTTAGTTGCTGATTAAAAATGGGTTGTTGCTTAAAGCTTCATTTCATAGTGTGAATCCTAAAACCTTCGGTCGAAATATCTGTTAAAATAAAAGACAGAAAAGACTGAAATTAAAATGAATAAGAATGATATCCCCACCGTCCGGAATATATATCTTCCGGTGATTGCAGCAGTAATCGCTGCGGTGTTTGCATTTACGGTAAAACAGCCCGAGGACTTTGTGAATAACTACATGAAAGATGTTGAAATTCTTTCATCCGATGAATTTGAAGGACGTGCTCCAGCCTCACCAGGTGGTGAAAAGGCTAAAAATTTTATCAGGGAAAGGTTTGAGGAGGCCGGTCTGAAACCAGGTAACGGCAATTCATATTTTCAGGCAGTTCCGCTGCTCGAGATTGAGAGCCATGATTTTTCAACGCTCCACATTTCAGGCGAAGGCAACAGCCTGTCGCTGCAATTTCTGACTGACATGGTTGTTGGGAGCTACCGGATGGAGGATGAAATTTCGGTTTTAAACTCGGAACTTGTATTTGCCGGATTTGGCATTGTTGCTCCTGAATATGACTGGAACGACTATGAAGGAATTGACGTACAGGAAAAGACTGTAGTGCTACTTGTCAACGACCCGGGGTTTCATACGAAAGATGAGTCGCTGTTTAACGGCCGTGCCATGACCTATTACGGCAGGTGGACCTATAAATTTGAGGAGGCAGCCCGGCAGGGTGCTGCAGCTGCACTTATCATACACCAGACAGCGCCCGCCAGCTATGGCTGGGATGTTGTCAGGAATTCATGGTCAGGAACCCAATACAGCGTAGTAGTGGATGGCAATACCGGCCGCTTGCCTGCTGAAGGCTGGATACAATATTCAGCGGCTGAGCAGATCTTCAGCAATGCCGGCCTCAACCTGGAACAGATGATTACTGAAGCCTCACAGCCCGGATTTTCGGCCATCCCATTGAAGGCTGCAGCATCGGTTTCATTCAAAAACCGGTACAGCCAGACCGAATGCCACAATGTGCTCGGATATATTGAAGGCAGCAGGTACCCCGATGAAACTGTAGTCTACATGGCCCACTGGGATCACCTTGGAAAGGTTGAAACGGAAGATGGCACCGACATTTATAACGGGGCAGTCGACAATGCCACGGGCGTAGCCGGTCTGTTTGCCCTTGCCGAAGCCTTCAGGGCTGAAGGCAAAGCACCTGAACGTTCAATCCTGTTTATGGCTGTCACTGCAGAAGAATCAGGGCTTCTTGGTTCAAGGTATTATGCTGAGCATCCTACTTTTCCAATTGCAACAACAGTCGGGGGAATTAACATGGATGCACTGAATGTGTATGGCCCTACACATGATGTTGTTTCCATAGGGTATGGATTTTCGGAACTCGACAACCTGCTTGAAAAACATGCTGTGGCACAAAAACGAACAGTTAAACCTGATCCCAATCCCGAAAGAGGATATTATTACCGGAGTGACCATTTTAACCTGGCACGAAAAGGGGTCCCCATGATTTATGCAAAGGGAGGAGATGAATATATAGGCCGCGATGAAGCATATACAAAAATGGTTCAGGACGATGCTGCCAGGCGTTATCACTCACCCGACGATGTGGTCCATGATTTATGGAACATTGAGGGAATCAAGCAGGATTTGATGCTTTACTACAATATAGGAAAAGAACTGGCGAACCAAAGGATATTCCCTGACTGGAATGAAGGAAATGAATTTAGTGCAGTGCGTGATTCAACAAGTCATTTAAGGAACTGACAGAGAATTTTTTGATTCCAACCAAAGTACTATTTCTTTTAATTTACTTTTAGTCAGCCGATTCAGCAAAGAAAAAAAGATAGAGATTACCTGAAAATGGAATAATGATTTATTGTACCTTTAATGGAAGAAAATGAAAAAAGAATCCGGTAAAACCAATCGGGCCTGGTATGAAATTCAATATTCCTGCACTAATCATTCTTCTAACCTTGGGAAGCTGTTCGATTCCTGTGGTCATGACAAAGGAACTGCCACCTGAACTTCCAGTTTCCAAACAACCTTCGAGGATTGTATATTGTAATCAGTTTGACTACCTGAACAATCCCGGCATAAAGGATAAACATAAGGCAGTGTACCGGAAAGGGATGGAAGAATTTGCCAAATCTCTGGCTGATGACGTTCCTTTTAGTAATCCTGTTGTAATATTTACTGTTGACACCTCAGCTATCTGGCTAAAAGAAGGCAAAGAAATTAAAATCAATACGACAGAGGAGGAAATCAGAAATAAATGCATGGCGTATGATGCCGATTTCCTGCTGACACTCGACAGCCTGCTGCTTCATTTCGACTGGGATGTCATAACGGAAAGGGATCCTGACGGTTCAAAATCAAAAACCAAGGATTTTTATATCTTAAACAGTTACTTTGTCACGCTGTATGATGCAACAGGGGCAACGGTTGAAAAGACACTTCTTGAAAAATCAATGTTTTTCCGTTCCAGGCCAACCTTGGGAGGGATGATTACCATAATGCCCAATCTGGATAATGCAGATGATCATATTCTCCTGAACGCCCATGCAGCCGGCACTGATTATCACCGGTTGTTTTATCCCTCAGTAGATAAAATCATATTGTATCTTTATGATGGAAAAGATTTTAAGGATGTAAACAGGCTCATTATTGCCGGACAATACGAAAAATCAAAGGCCATCCTGGAGGAAATGTCAAAGACCCTCAAGCATAAAAAGGCAGAGAAGGCAGCGCATAATTTAGCTGTTGTAAGGGAACTGATGCAAAATCAGTTTAAAAATTCCTCTGCAACCTTGTGGTGAAACCAGCAATTTCTTTTACGGCCAAAGCTGTTGTTGCTTCAAAAAATTATCGGTTTTCTCAAGAATCTCCTCATCGAAATATGTGGCATACTTATCATTCCCTGCTGCCAGGTAGTGCCTTCTGCCGGGATAGGTATACAGTTCATAGTAATTCCCCAGTTCCTTCATTTTATTTCTGAAAAGGCTTACGATATAGAACAGCACCTGGTCGTCATTTTCACCATGAAAAGCAATGGCAGGCGGCATTTGTTTTTTCAGGTTGTGATAAGGTGAGATTGACCAGATCTCCTTCCGGCGATCACCCATCAGGTAGTCGGCCCAGGCTTCCATTGTATTGACATTGCTTGAAAACAGGAGCAGGGCTGCTGGTTCAGGATTAACATCCAGGTTATCGGTTGCTTCATTCACGGTATCACTCAGCGCGGTCGACAGTGCCAGCTGACCACCGGCCGATTGCCCTCCTGCGATTATCCTGTCAGGGTCTATGCCCAGTTCAGCGGCATGCTCCTTCAGCCACCTGAGGGCCGAACGTGCATCTTTCGTTGATTCAACGGGAGTGATGTCAGGGTTCGGATAGGAGCCGTTACCGTCAACTGCCAGCCGGTAACGGAATGAAAAAGTTATAAATCCCATCCTGGCATACCGTCTGCAGGCTTCATGGAACTCCTCCGGTTTCCCCGACATCCAGCCCCCTCCATGGAAAAGGGCAATGGCAGGCCGGGCACTTTGCTGATTTCCTTTCAGATAAAACATATCGGCATAAAGTTCCTGGCCATTCACAACCTTATAGACCAACTTTTTCATCTGAACGGCATCATCCTGTGCAAAGACTGCTGTTACATGAAAACAAATCAGAAAAACTGCAAATAAATTTTTCTTCATGTCATACTTTTAATATCAGGAAAATTTAATGCACAACCTTTTCAATAGTTCAAAAAAGACATTGATGTGAAGCTCAGGTTACGGATGGGCATCATTAGCAGAAGTTGCATACAACCCAATCAGGCTTCCTGTAAATCCTCCTGCCACGTTGGTTGACAGGATATCGCCCGAAACCGTTCCTCCCAGGTTGGAAAAATCACTGCCTGCTACGGCATAGTTGAACCTTAATGCATCACCATCGGCCTCCACCTGCAGCCGGACAGGCTTCGACACATCAATTCTGGTGCTGCCCAGAACTTTTGATTTACCTGCTTCAGTTCGTTCAAGAAGAAGATAATACTCCCCTTCCTTTTTGGTTATCCCAAACACGTAGTTAAACCTTTCACTCTGGTAACAGACTATGCCTGCCAGGTTGTTTTCATCACCTGGAATATAATTCAATGTTACAGTTGCCGAAAACGTTTTATGCATCTGCCGGTGAAAGAGCGTTGAGGTTGGTGCAACAGCTTTGATATTTGTCGTGTATGGTTTGATGTGCAGGCTGTTATTTGACACCGTTATAAAATCTTCGCGTGGCCCCCTGACACCAATCCACCTGTAGTCAAGCCGGGCTGATTTAAAATCTTCTGTAAACGTGAAGTTGCCATTGGGAAAGAATCCTTCCTTTCCTGTTTTATTCTCAACACCTTCCGGCATCTTTAGTTTTGGTTGCATGGGTATAAGACCGTTGATGAATACAGGAAACTCACCACTCCAGTCCACCGGCAGGATGAAAGTTTCGCGGCCTTTATTCACCCTCCCCAATTCATTTGGACGAACAGCAAGAAAGACTCCATAGAGGTTTCCATCGGGGCCCTCAACCAAATCGGCATGCCCGGCCCATTCAACCCTGTTAGCCCTGTTGTCATCAAGGTAACGCTGTGAAAGGATTGGGTTGTTTGGGGCCGGTGTATAAGGTCCGCGAGGGCTATCACTTACAAAAATCACTTCACTGTGCCAGTCACCTGTCCCTCCTTCAGCACACATCAGGTAATATTTACCATTTCGTTTATAAATATGAGGCGCTTCAATCCAGATGGGCTTTTGGGTGATGTCAACCCCTCCATCAACAATAATCTTATCAGTACCCGGAATTACCTGATCCTGTTCAATATCATAGTCCCATATTTTTATGACCCTGTGCCCGTTATAAAGTTCTTTTCCCCTGTCGGGCGCATCATTATGTACAACATATGCCTTCCCGTCATCGTCGAAAAACAACGAGGGATCGATTCCATTGAATTTTAGTTTATAAGGGTCACTCCAGCCATCAAACGGATTCTTTGTTTTCACAACGATGTTTCCAAAGTCACCTGCAAACTGGGTTGTGATCATATAAAATGTATCGTTATTCGGGTTGTACCTGATTGCAGGTGCATAAACCCCTGCACTGATTCCCGTATCGTGCACCTTCAGCTGGGAAGGCCGGTCAAGCACATGGCCAACCTGCTTCCAGTTGACAAGATCATTTGAATGGAATATGGGGACTCCCGGAACCATGGCAAATGAAGAATGAACCATATAGTAATCGTTGCCTTTCCGGGTGATGGAGGGATCGGGATAACAACCCTGAAGTACAGGGGTGTAAAACTCATCGGGCTTTAATGGGTGACTGTTATATACTTTGTCATCTCCCTGATATTTGAAATCCGTAAAAACAGGGATGTTACTCTTCTGGTTCCGTGTCGACTTTTTATTTTGAGCCAGAACAGAACCGGAAAAAATGATCACGCAAACCGTAATGAGTACCGGCAGAATAAGGTTAGTTTTATTTCTCATAACTTTATCATTTGATTTATCCTGATGCAGATGTTTAATCAGCTTCGTAATAAGAAAGTAAATATAGTATTTTATAAAAAAATGAACGAACTTTTTCTGTGCGCAGAGCAAATTCATGCGGCATGTGATGATGACCTGCCTGGCTCTGGCTTCCCATAAACCTGATGAGCATCAATCTGCTTTCATCTGCCTAATCCGGGTTGCGCATCAGGCGGATCTGATATACAGCTCCTGCGGTGCTTCCTTTCAGTGCCTGAAATTTCACCCGCACATAATCTTTACCTTCCACCATTGCATCAGGTATCTGGTAAACCACATCCTGGAACCTTGTCTGATACCATCTTCCCGTATTATCTTCTGAAACCAGTTTTTCATCATCAATGTAAATGTCAAAACGCCTGTTTCCCCATTCATACCCCCAGTACCGCACCAGCAGTTGCAGGTTTTTCTCCTGATGGGTGGCCAGCCGGTAGCTGAAAAATCCTTCGCCTGCTGCTTCACGAAAAAACTCATCCATATTGTTTCCGGCCCTCGAGTTTCTGGTTTCCATAAAATGGTCAGCTTCGGGCTGTTGCTCACCGGCAGCAACATAATCAACGGTTCTCTTTTGAAGTTCAAGCATTGCATTTTCAACCATCTCCAGTGAATCGAGGTATGACTTGTATTCTGAGCCTGACAGAATCATCCAGTACATCATATACCTTGAATCATGAACCTGAAAAAAGGGTTCGAGCACCAGCTCCGCCCTGTTCAACATGTTAAGGCCGGAGAGTGAATAATGCAGTGTTTTATCATTCAGCGGCACAAGCATATCCGGAATATCTGCAATATCATCCTCAATGATCACAGGTGCTTCATTCAACGGAATTTTTCTCCCATGCGCTATGTGTCCCCACCGGCTGTCATTTGCAACAAGTCCGCTCAGGTCTTCCTGTCCTGTTTTAGCGGCAAGAAGGACAGGGCCATGCATGAAAGCATAGTACCCGTGAACACCCGGGAGTTGTTCCAGCCTGCTTTTCATGGGAAGCATGACTTCAACTTTATCGCCCTTCCTCCATAGCCGGTCAATCATTACATAGGAGGATGGGGTATTCACAGCAGGATACGATTCCCCGTTTACAAGAATCCGGAACCCATTGATACCGGCCCAGTATGGAAAACGGACCATCAGTTTGAGACTGGCAGAACCTTCTGTAATATAAATTGTACTCTTTTCTTCAAAGGGAAACCCGGTTTCCTGTCGGAAAACGACACCCTTTTCCTTCCAGTTCAGTTCGGAAGCCACATACAGGTTTACAAAAAGGGAATCATGGTGATGGGTATATATAAATTCATTATACTTCCCGTGGTTCTCCATTCCGGTACCCACACAGCACCACATGGCCTGGTTTGGGGCAGAGTAAACCCTGTAATGACGTGGTCGTGCAGGGGTAAAATATACATATCCGCCATGTTCAGGATGCTGCGTTGACAGGATGTGGTTGAGTACCGCCCTCTCATAAAAATCAGCATACCGTGCTTCTGGCTTTATCCTGAACAATGATTCAGTCAACCTCAGCATATTATATGTATTGCACGATTCAGGCCCTTCAACATCATCAACATAATCGTTGCATGCATGTGCTGAGGGGAAATGTTCCCTCCTGCTGTTCCCTCCGAAGGCGAGTGAGCGTTTTGAAGTTACTGTTTCCCAGAAGAACTCCCCGGCTTTTTCATAGGTTTCATCTCCGCTCAATTCAGCAATCCTGTGAAATCCGGTGGCCTTAGGAACCTGGGTGTTTGCATGAAGGTTATCCAGGATATCATGTTTGTTTGAAAGGGGGTGCAGTAAAAACTTGTGGGAAAAACGTTTGGCTGCAGTCAGATATCTATTGTCGCCTGTCATTTGATAAGCATCAGCAAAAATTTCATTCATGCCTCCATGCTCAGTCCCAAGCATTGCCTCCATTTTTTCATCTGTCAATCCGCTGGTTATGCTGATGCCCCAGTCGCAGTATTTCAAAAACATTGCTTTTGCTTCCAAACTGCCGCCATATTGCCACGCATCACGAAGTCCGGCATACATTTTATGGATGTTGTACCAGGGTACCCAGGCCTGATGGAATAGATGCAAGTCTCCCTTCTGAAATCCGACCCATATATCTTTACTGCCTGGTATACCCCCTATATAGCCAATCCCCCATTCAGGATATCTTTCAGTGTTGGCATCCTGGCATTTTTTTAGTTCAGCAAGCATATAATCCATCCGTAACTTACATTCAGGATGTCGGGTTGCTGCATAATGGATGGCCATTGCCGACAGGTAATGACCGCCAATATGACCATCGAGCCCGCTCCAGTTTTCAAAGCTTTGTGCCCTTGGTTCAAGTTGCGCTTCTTTCAGATATGGAGCAAGCAAACGATCAACATCATATTCAAGCAGGTGTTTTATATTCAGATCACGCGCCCTTTGAAACGGACCCTCGTTCAAGGTCACATCACTTAATGGAAATGTATTCGAATAGTTTTGGCCCCGGGCGGGAACAAAATTTCCAAGACCGGCAAGAAGAAAAAGGGCAGATAAACAGATAGCTTTCATTTTTCAGCTTTATTGGTTCATATATACTTATGACTGAAGTAATCATTTTTTCAGCCAGAAATCTCAATTATCATCAGGAACCCTGGTTTCCCGAAATGTAATATTTATTCTTCAGATAATCTCATTCTGTTGATTTTCCTGTAAAAAAAACCACTAAAAGAGACTGCATGCAGTATTCAGAATGGATAATGGAAGGACCCCGGATATTGAAAGGGTGGATGTCAAAGGAATTTTTTTGCCAATGTCAACGATTCAGTAAAAATTAAATTGAATATAAAAAGCAGTAAAGGCTGAACCTGTAAGTGAGTTATCAGCCCTGGTTTCCCGAAGCATCTTCATTGCCGGCAGGGACCGGTTGTGCCGGAGGGAAATGCCGCATTGCCTGTATCCGTGAAACCATTATGGAGATACCAATTCCAAATATCCCGACAACTGCAAAGGATGTGCGCAATCCTGCCAGCTCAGAAATGTACCCAATCAAAGGGGGTCCCATCAGGAACCCAAGGAAACTGACACTTGAAACAGTTGCCAGAGCAATGCCGGCATGAACTTTCGAATGGCTGCCTGCCACGCTGTATACCGTTGGCACGATGCTGGAAACGCCAAGGCCAACCACCATAAATGCGATTGTACTTGTAATAAGATAGGGGAACAATACGGATGTGAACAATCCGGCAGATATCATCAACCCGCTTATCTGCAGCAATCTCTGGCGTCCGATTTTTGAAATCATGAAATCGGCCATGAACCGTCCGGCAGCCATCATTATCATAAATGAAGTATAGCCAAGCACGACAAGGGAGGCCGGAGCATCCACAACATCCTTGAAATAGATTCCGCTCCAGTCGAACATGGCACCTTCACTTGCCATACTGCAGAATCCAATGATACCAAGCTGGAGGAGTATCCCTTCAGGTTTACGGAAGAACCTCCGGGGGCCTGCCCCTGGCCTTACATCACTTTTATTTTCGATAAGGTGCGGATAGTTGAACCATACGATAACCGAAACAACAAGGACTACAATAACGAAATGCCAGTTGGGCGGTACGCCCAGGTTAATCATGACAAGTCCTATCAGCGCACCTGTAAATCCTGCAAGGCTCCATCCCCCGTGAAAGGAAGCCATGATGGGCTTCTTGTATAACTGTTCAACTGCTATTCCCTGTGAATTGATTGATATGTTGCACAGGTTGCCAGCCAGTCCAAAAAGGAACAACGCAAGTGTCAGCTGAAGGCTTGTTGATACAAAGCCGATATTGCTCAGGCAGATTCCATATGCCGGCAGGGAAAATAACAGGATACGCGGGCTGCCAAACTTCGAAACCAGCTTTCCCGACAATGGCATCATCAGAAACTGGCCAATGGGAAGGGCAAGCAAGATGCTGCCAAACATGGCGTCATTCAGGCCCAGGCTTGTCTTGATGTCGGGGATGCGGCTTGCCCATGAGGAGAAACACAGCCCCATTGAAAAGTAGACAAGAGCCACTGCCCATCTTGTCCGCTGTTTGTTAACAGCCAGTCCCTGCTGCTGAATACCAGAAATATTGTTAACCGATCCCATTGTCTTTAACTGCAATAAGCAAAACTTCTCCTTCAGCCTTTGTCACGCATTGCTGCACAGAAGAATTTGCCGGTAAAGTAACATTGAATTTCAAACATCCTGATCATAAGTGTTTAAACATAAGGGATAACTTTAATGAATCCTTAACAGCGGCCAAAAGATTTCATAACAATTTCCCGGTGCGCCTGTTCATTTGCTAAAGGCTGAAAGTTTGTTCTTAAACTTATACCTGACTGATGGTTCTATAAATCATCAAATGAAAGCACCTATTCCTCAGGATGCCTGGCAGAAGCATCAGAAAACCTGGAGAGCACAAGGGAAGTATAGGTTTTTGAGACCGGAATATCAGGAACCAGTTCATTGTCGATACCCAGGAAAATTCCATTCTGTTCTTTTCTGAGCATTTTCACCTTATCGAAATTCACGATGGTGGAACGGTTACACCTGACAAGTGAAGAGGAGGCAAAAGTGCTTTCAACCCACTTCAGGGTGTTTCTCACCATAAATGAAGCAATCCTGCCTTTGTTGAGGTAGTGGATTTTTATATAATTGTCGGCAGCTTCAATCCACACCACATAATCAGACCTTACCGACAGCCGGAGTTCCTTCTTCTCGTCAAGAAAATTCAGCATATTTCTTGAAGGCAGGTCATATTCCCTTTCTGACTCTGTAATCATTGCCAGTTTCCTGTTCTTATCCTTCAGGGCAAAGTAAAGCCATAAAATAGAATATGGCAGCAGCAGCACCAGCATTGTATTGATTATCGACTGCCGCATCATATCGTTCAACGACCGGTCATCATCGAGCACCAGACTTTGAAAAAGGGTATAAAACGAAGCCATTGCCAGAATCTCAGCAAGTATCCATACAAGGTACTGCCACAAAAACAACCCTTTCCCGGGAGCATAATGGTACATGATAATCCGGCTGATGACCACAACAAGTACACCGGTCAGAATGACAAGGCTTGAAAAGAGCAGAAACATCTCTTCGGAAACAGGAAACCAGTTTCTTGAATCGAAAGGCTGATAGATGTTGATAAAGACAAGGGCAAACATGGCTGTAAAGACAATCAGCCTGATGATGTTCCCTTTTTCATACAGATATGCAGGAATCTTTTGATTCATTTTCAGTTATTCATGACACAGGTTTATTCTCAATTCATGTTGCTGCAGATACAAAGTTAAATTAAGCAAAGGTTTCACCAATAGTAATTCAGATTTTTCCTGTTTTCATCCCGTATATCTGCAATTCGTCCCTAATGGCGAATTTTCTCCCCCTGGCATGGCCTCAAATCCCGATATTTTGCACCGACCAGGTGCAAGCTTTTACTTTGTATCATGCAAAACAATACTACAACCAGCAAATGGAGCTCCGGTTCCGGGAGAGAAATCATATCAGACTTATTCATCCCCGGAAGCAGGAATCTTCTCATGTCGGCCGGTAACTTCCGGATTGAGAAATTTGAATTCTGTTCTTCATTTGAACCAGAACCCGGCATACCTGAGGATATGTATCTCCTTCAGGACAGAAAAATCACTGAGAACACCCGGTTCTCCTACAGGGTTTTTGTTCCGCAAAAAAGAAAGAACCGGCTATCGTGTATACTTTTACTGCACGGGCTGAATGAACGAAGCTGGGATAAATACCTTGGCTGGGCCCAGTACCTGGCTGTGAAAACAGGCAAACCGGTTATTCTATTTCCCCTTGCTTACCATATCAACAGGGCTCCGGCTGAATGGAGCAATCCGCGTCATATGGCACCGCTGATGGAAAAGCGTAAAAAAGAAGCGGGGAGCCAGGGCTCATTAAGCTTTGCCAACACTGCCCTGAGCTACAGGCTGACAGAAAAACCATACAGGTTTTACAACTCGGGCAGGCAATCAATCACCGACATCACTGAACTTGCCTTACAAATCAAAAGCGGCAGGCACCCTCTTTTTGATGAAGGGACCACCATTGATATTTTTGGTTACTCCATAGGCTCCTTCCTTGCTGAAATTATGCTGATGGCCAACCCTGGTAACCTGTTCTCCTCATCGAAGCTTTTTATATTTTGTGGAGGGGCTATTTTCAGGCATATGTATGGCGAATCGAAATATATCATGGACAGAATGGCGTATGAAAAGCTGCTGCACTTTTACTGCGATGAATGGTTTCACGTTTCTGACAGCAGAGTACCTGAAGCAGTAGCTGGAGACGATGGTTTGAAAATGGCATTTAATGCAATGATTTCCCCCGATTTTTTCAGCCGGGAACGGGAATCCTTTTTCAGTAAATGGAAGAACAGGCTGGCAGGTGTTTCATTGAGAAAAGATAAAGTTATGCCCTTTTACGGTGTGGAAGCATGCATGGGCAGCAAACTTGCAGCAGAATGTTTCGAAGAGCTGGATTTCCCTTTTGAGTATTCACATGAAGCTCCCTTCCCGGGAAACGGAAAGGCAGATAAAAAATCGCTTCGCACCTCGTTCCTGCAGGTATTCAACCGTTGTGCAGCTTTCCTTGCCTGAAAAACAGGTCAATCATAAAAATAAAAGCTGCCCATTTTGAGCAGCTTCTATTTTCACATCAATTATTATACTGATTAATAACCTGGATTTTGTACCAGGCCCGGGTTAGCGTCAAGCGCCGACTGTGGAATCGGGAACAGCAACCTGTTCTGGCTGGTCTGTGGTTTCCAGCCCGGAAGAGGATCCAGGAAATCACCAAAACGAATCATATCCTGCCTTGAGCTGATTTCCCATGCCAGTTCATGTTTCCTTTCCATATAAACATTGTCAAGGGTTACACTTTCATAGAGTTTGTCGGGACTGTCGAAAGCCCTTCTGCGGATAACATTCACAAGCCGTGTTGCTTCTGCATTATCCTGTCCCAGCCTGACAAGTGCTTCCGCCTTCATCAGGTAAACATCAGCCAGACGGAATATGGCATAGTCATTTTCCATGTCGCCGTTGAGGCCACTCTCAAATTCCCATTTGGCACAACGTGCACCTTCTTCCTGCTCAACCTGTCCCCAGCCATCGGCATCGACATTGTATTTAATCTCGATATCAATTGTATGGATGAGTTCACGGCCATGGGCAGTAATCAGCACATTGCCGTCGGTATTGTACATTGGCCCGATGAGGAAAGACCAACCAATCCTTTTGTCATCAGGATCAAAACTCCTGACAAATTCAGGCATTGCACTGATGCCGTTCCATGTACCCACATTCAGGTTCAGCGGAATAGGATCGAGGTAGTGCAGTGTCCTTTTATGAATATGGTTTCCACCGTCAGCTGTACTGAATACAATTGGGAAAATAATTTCCTTTGAGTTCTGGTTCTGAACCACAAAACTTGTTTTGAAGTTGGGCTCAATAACATACCCGAGGTCCATCACCTGGTCGCAGGCATTGATAACTTCCTGCCATTTGGCACCTCCCGAGGGATTCCAAACTTCGGCATTCAGGTACATTTTGGCCAAAAGGGTATAAACAACACCCTTTGTGATTTTCCCATAGCTGGCAGGGGTTACATCACTTCTTACAATGTCCTTGATGTCATTCAGTTCGTTAAGCACAAATGCATACACTTCCTGACGTGATTTTGTACCCGGCAGGGAAGTATCATTAAAATCGGTCACAACAGGCACATTTCCAAAATAGTCGAGCAACATGTAGTACCAGTATGCCCTTACACCCCTGATTTCAGCAAGGATCTGCTCCTTATTTGCAATTGAAGGGTTTTCATCGATCATCGCATATATCTTGTTGCAGTTTGAAATGGCACTTGTAGCAGCGTTGTATGAACCTCTCACAAGACTTGTATTTGGTGACCAGGTGTGCAGCCTCAATTCCTTGAACTGGCCTCCGTCCCACCAGTCACCCCCTTTACGGGTGGGAGTGATTGCCATGTCAGACGAGCATTCGCTCAGCAGAAAATAGTTGCCCGGATACACATTTTTAAGTGTTCTGTAAATAGGAGCAATGAGGGAATTGATTTGCGATGTATTATGCCCGAATTCCTCCACAGGCAGTCTGTCAAAAACCTCTTCGTCGAGATTGGTACATCCCTGGAAAAACCCTGTTAATGCAAAGACGAAGATGAATGATATAATTTTTATTCGTTTCATATTCTCATAATTTAAAAATTAAAAACTGATATTAACACCCACCGACAGGGTACGTGATTTTGGATAATATTCACGTCCTTCCACGCCCGGGTCAAGGCCCGACATTTCCACTTCAGGATCCAATCCTGTATAGTTGGTAAATGTGATCAGGTTCTGTCCGGTAACATATACCCTGAGCTTATGGATGGCATTCCACCTGTTTACATCAAATGAGTATCCCAGACTGGCATTGTCAAGCCGCAGGAATGAGCCTTTTTCAATATAGAAACTTGAGTATTTCGGATTGTCTTTCAGTCCGATTGTAAGCGCATCGTGCAGCACATTTGCTCCCGGCAGCCACTGGGTTGTAGCATATGACATTTTAGAGAAGTTCAGCAGGTCGTTTCCGTATACGCCACGGAAGAAGAGGTTAAGTTCCCAGTTTCCAACTGAGATGATATTTGATATACCATAGGTGAGCTTTGGCTGAGCCGACCCGATATAGGTACGGTCGTCATTAGTGAGACCGGCTTTACCGTCAATCATGTCATCGAAAATGTACATCCCGTTTTCATCAAGACCATAGCTTCTCCATCCGAAGAAGGTTCCCACTTCGCGGCCTTCTTCCACAATATGGGTAGTGTTGTCCGATCCGCCACGGATCCAGGCACTGCCCACCCTGATTGAACTTGTTGAGAATTCATCGCTGGAAAGGCTTGTAATCTTATTCTTGTTGTGTGCAGCATTAATTGTAGTGGTCCACCTGAATTTATTGCTCCTGACGATATCACCGCTCAATACAACTTCAACACCTTTATTTGACATGGAGCCTACGTTGGCGAGCATATCGGAATGAAGATATGGCGGAACCGGCACCTGATAGGTATAGAGCAAGTCCTTGGTTTGCTTGTCATAATATTCAACTGTACCATTGACACGGCTGTTGCCAAAGCTGAAATCAAGCCCTACGTTGAACATTGAAGTCTCCTCCCATTTCAGGTTTGGGTTGGGGTTCTGGCTGATTTGATATGCCCTGTACCATTTGCCGTTGTCGTAATACTGACCTGCAGCACCGTAAAGCTGAAGTGATTTGTAGGGGTCAATGCCATCCTGGTTACCAGAAACACCGTAACCTACCCTGATTTTCAAATCATCGAGCGATGACATGCCCTGCATGAAACCTTCTTCATTAATACGCCATGCGGCTGAAACGGAGGGGAACATAGCCCACTTGTGGTTCTTACCAAATTTTGATGAACCATCCTGGCGGACTGTGGCTGTGATGATATACTTCATCATGTAATTGTAGCTGGCCCTACCAAAAAATGACACCAGTTTGTTCATATTGGCACCCGACCACACATCTCCCGGGCGGAGGTTTTCACCTGCCTGCAGGTTATGGTAACCAAAGAAGTCAGTTACAAACTGCCGGTTCTGGCTGCCTGCCCTCTGGTAATAAACTTCCTCATATGAATAACCACCCAACAAGGTTAACTTGTGATCACCCATCCACTTTTCATAGTTCAGCGTTGTTTCAAGCAGTTGCTTGTCACGGGTCCAGTTTTCCCTTTGGGCAAAACCTTTATCGTTACGACCTCTTTCTGTTTCAGAATGATAATAGAGCCCATAATCATTGCCTTCCCTTTCCTTATGGAGCCTGACAGCTGCAGAAAATCCCTCGAACAGGCTAAGCTCAGCAAACATATTTCCAAAAATAAGGCTGTACTTGTTCAACCGCTTGTTGTACTGCTGGTTTCTGACAGGGTTACCCTGGTCATATTCCATGGAATCGAACCAGGTTCCGTCGGCATTTTTAATCGGCACTACAGGAATCATGTTATAGGCTAGCACAAAATTCCTTCCATCGGTAGGAGAATTTTCATTGATTGTCATTGCACCTGTAAATACAAGGTTCAGTTTGTCATTCAGTGCCTTCTGGTTAAAGGTCAAACGTCCGTTGTAACGTTCCAGCATGTTATCCCGCAGCACACCTTCCTGGTTCAGGTAGTTGATAGATGCCCTGTAATTACTGCTTCTGCTTCCGCCTGACATGGATACATTATGGTTCTGGCTTGTACCGACCCTCATGATGGCATCAAACCAGTCGGTATCGGCTCCCTTATCAAGGCCTGAAGTATTGATGTTATTTTTAGAGGCATAATCACGCCACTCCGCTGCGGTCAGTACATCAGGAACATTGGTTACAGTGCTTCGTGCTATGTAGCCGTCATACTCCACAACACTTTGCTCTCCCCTGCCGCTTTTCGTGGTAACAAGAATTACGCCGCTGGCTGAACGTGAACCATAAATAGCTGCAGCAGATGCATCTTTCAGCACACTGATTGATTCAATATCCTGAGGCGCCACTGATGACAGGCTCATGCCCGGGACCCCATCAATTACAACAAAAGGCTGGCTGCTTCCTGTAAGTGAGGAAGTTCCCCTCAGACGAATGGTCTGCCCCCGTGTGATGTCACCACTTCCGTTGGTCACCACAAGGCCTGCCACTTTACCCTTTAAAAGGTCAACAGCATTCTGGGTAAGACCCTGGTTGAATTCCTTCTCTGATATATTGGAGATAGACCCTGAAACCTCCCTTCTTTGCTGCGTACCATATCCAATGGCAATGACTTCTTCAATGCCAATAGTTTCAGCAATAAGTGTTACATTGATGGAGGCCTGATTGCCTACCTGCACCTCCTGTGGCCGCATGCCCACAAAAGAGTATACCAAAGTACTTTCAGGTGTTACCCCTGGCAGAGAGTAATTGCCATTGGCATCGGTAATTGTACCCGTAGTAGTTCCGCGTACTGCTATTGTAACTCCCGGAAGAGGCAATCCTGATTCATCGACAACCCTTCCCTGGATGGTTCGTTGCTGGGCATCGGCAAATATTGAAAGTGCCATGAATGCCACAAATAAAACATAAGGTAAGAACCTTATCCCGCTTTTTTGTTTCATAGATAAATAAATTGATTAGTAAAAAATTGAATTGATTTAAATTTTTGTAATAGTTCTTTTTAGATTCTAGCTTATCTCATAAATATTATTTTTAAGTTTAACGTAAAGTTAATATAAAAATTATACAGTTTTGTCCGCATGATGACAAATAATAGGAGATTCAACCTTCACTTTTACTCGTGCAGGATTCAGTTATTGGGAGGATTGGACTGTTCAACCGGCAGCAAACTCACTAATTCACAGGCCAAAAGGAGGGGGTCACCAATAAATTTTTTCATCAGCCAAAACAGCTGAAATATCACTCCTGCTTTCAATGAATCATACAAGCAGAATTAGACCGTGGTTATCCGGCCTGCCATCCCGGAGTGAGAATTGGCAGGTATTATTTTGCTTAATGCTTTTCCGTAATCTCTCCGGCAATGCTGTAGTAATCAAAATCAACATATCCACCGGCAGTTTGGGTTGCATAGTTAAACAATCCAAACCTGTAGCCCATGAAATGGGGAAGTGTATATTCCATTTTCAGCTGTGAACCAATCTTAATCCAGTTATTGCCGTCAAGGCTATAATAAAAAACTGCAACATCTTTCAGTTCCCTGAAATCACATTCTGCCTTCAGGTGCACTTTTTCCTGTTCCAGCGGGATTCCTTCAGTTTCTTCAGGATTTGCACCGGAAGCATTGACCATTACCAGGTATTTTTTCCCCTCATGATATCTTACACCCACCAGTCCATATTTCTTTTGAAGTAAAGCAAGTCCTGCAAAATCACCCTCGTTCATACCTGATATATCCAATGATGTTGAACCGGTGCACACCGGACCTATGGTTCTTTGGGTAAGTGTGTTTCTCGCCTGCAGAAAATCGTTGTCAATCCTGCCCGTAATCAATCGCAGGTACCCTTGCTCCCGGTTCACCTTCCAGAAATGATTATCGGGATTATGGTTCCATTGCCAGACCAGTGGCAAATCAGGTTCCCCTTTCTCACGCAGAAAATCATCAGATGCCACTATCCCCGGCATCAGACCTTTTCCTGCAGGAAGATTTAAGTAACCGGGCACTTCCCCGTTCTCACCCAATACTGGCCAGCCCTCTTCCCATTTAACCGGAACCAGGTAGGGAATTCTGCCCACTGAGCCATAATCGCGAAACAGATAGGCATACCATGTGCCGTCAGGAGTGTCAGTCAGTCCTCCCTGTGCAATACCCCTGTCATGCAGTGCCACCCTGCCTTCATAGGGCCCGGTTATCACATCAGCCCGGTGGATCAAAACCGTGCGCATGCCATTCCTGGGCCATGTGATGTTAAACAGATAATACCTGCCATGCACTTTGAAAAGCTGTGACCCTTCTGCATGAAGCATAATATTATCACCTGCAGGGGCACTGGCATTTTCAATCAGCACACGTTCAGTTCCCTCCTTTACCCCGGTCAGGTCATCCTTGAGTTCAGCCATCATCAGCTTGCCCACCCCCCATATCATGTATACTTTACCATCATCATCGAAAAAGATTGAATGATCATGATATGCAGGTTTGAACTTCTTTACCTCCCACGGACCATTTTCAATATCTCTGGTTGAATAGATGTAAGTGGTTCCCGTTGTTCCGGCAAATGTTGATACATACCATGTATCATTGCTGTAACGGATGCAGCTGGCCCATGACCCTCTGCCATAGGTACTTTTCCCGTTATTAAGGTTCAGTTCATCCACATCATCCAGAATGTCATAGCAATAATTTATTATTTCCCAGTTAACAAGGTCCTTCGATTTCATGATGGGCACCCCGGGGCTCATATGCATCGTGGTGCTGCTCATATACCATGAATCTCCCACCCTTACCACCGACATATCGGGCACATCGGCATGGATGACCGGATTACGGGCCCACTCCTGGGAAAGTGCACTGTATGCAAAAAGCATAAAGATAAAAAAGGGATAAGTGAACTGTCCTGTTTTCATGATGGAATTCTATTTTTATGAAGGCAGTACATCGTTTACAGCAGTTACCTTTAAGTCAATGTAAACCCTCCTGCCACAAATTTTAATTTGTTTTAATACGTATTACAGTAAGCGACATGGGGGGAGCAACATAATCAAATGCAATAGCGGCTTCGAATTCCGATTCTACAGGAACTGCATTAAAGGGATTCTCAAAAGTATTCTCAGCATTTCCATCCCCTTGAAGAACCACTTGTTTCGCCTCACGCGTAATATCAGCAAATCGTGAAAGGTCAGCGCTCATGGTTTTACCTTCACTCCCTGCATTCACCAGTTTTAATATCACGTCCCCGCTGTTGCTGTCTGTTACACATGAAGCAGCCAGCAATGAATCATTACGATCATAAGAAATCACATCACTGAAATAACGATCTCCCTGGTTGGTCATAAACATTTTCTGCACATGGAAATTGGGTGTTGGCACAATGTTCCGGTTATCGAAAAAGATCAAATCTGTTTTCCATTGGGTGAAATCCTTTTTGGCAAGCAGGGGTGCATATGATGCCATTACAACCAGGTCACCATTCCGCTCAAGCGATGTCATGTATGCTGCTTCCACAATTGCATTATACATCTTATTCCCCCATGAGGCATACTCACCAAGGTAAACTTTGGGTCCGGTGCGGTCATAGCTGTCATATCGGGCATGATTGTCTATAAACCACTGGGGATCTTTATAATAATGCTCATCAACAACCGACAGATGCAATGATTTGGCAAAATCCCATCCCCTGTCAAAATCTTCACCATCGGAGAACGGCCCTGAGGTACCGATGACAGATATCTCCGGATACTTATCTTTCAATGCCTTGTTTATCATTTCGAACCGCTCAAGAAACTCTGGTGTGATCTTATCTTCATTGCCAATCCCTATATACTCCAGGTTGAAAGGTTCAGGATGGCCTGCTGCAGCCCTTAGTTTACCCCATGGAGAATCGGATGGCCCGTTTGCCCATTCAACCAGATCGAGTACCTCATTGATATAATCATCCATTTCCTCCATGCAAAGTGCCTTCTGTCCAGCACCCCCAATTGTCCATGTGCCTCCTGAATTCTGGCAGCTTACCCCTGCTGGCAGAACAGGTACTGGCTTGGCGCCTATATCTTCACAGAACTGAAAATATTCATAAAATCCCAATCCACCTGTCTGATGATAACCCCAGATGTTCCTTTGTGCCTTTCGCTTTTCAACCGGGCCAACAGTATTTTTCCAGCGGTACATGTTACCAAGTCCGTCACCATGCACAAGGCATCCGCCCGGAAAACGGACAAACTTTGGCTGCATTCCGGCAACCATTTCTGCAAGGTCGGCCCGCATTCCGTTAGGCCGGTTTTTATACGTATTATCCGGAAAGAGTGATATCATGTCGAGGGCTATCATGCCACTGTTTTTTACGAGAACCACCAAAGCGGCTGAATCATTACCGGCACTGGCAGTGAGTGTGGTTTCATATTTCTTCCATTCTTTTGAAGCCAAATCGAATGTATTAACTGCAAGCAATTCTCCTTTAGGATTTTGCAGGCTTACCAGTATTTCAACAGGAGCATCAGACAGCAGCCTTGCAAATAATGAAAAATTGTATTTCTCACCCTCCCTGATGATCATTCCCCCAAAACCCGTATTTCTTATTCCTACACCTGCCTCTCCTTCAAACTGCTCATAATTTCCCACTACCTCTGCATCCAGAACAATATAATGAGGGTTGTTTGGATGCACCGGATTTTTTGTCTCAACGCTTATCCTGCCTATTGAAAAACCGGGTGAAATATAATCCCAATATGACAGGGGGTTCCATCCCCGACGTTCCGCAGGGTTATATTCAAATGAACGATTTTGTACAAGTTCGGCATATAAACCGCCATCAGCAGAATAGTTAATGTCTTCAAAGAAGAGACCGAACAACATATCGCCAATCTTTTTGCTCCCTTGAACCTCAGGTTTAAAAAGCAACTGGGAAAACATATACAGCCCGTTTTTCCAGACAGTAAAATCGTGCCCACCTTTATCGATAAAGTAAATATGCGGCACATTCTTTTCTTTCATATAATCACTCGTACGCTGGCTGAACGACAGCAACCGGTCGTCATCGCCGCACGAGATCCAGAGCAGTTTTAACTTACCCCGGGATACATCAGGATCAGGCATCAGCTGCTCAGGCACTTTTGTATTCGGTGCTGAAGAAAATCCTCCTACCCATGCGAATTTATCCAGGTTTCCAAGACCGAAATTCAGTGCCTGTCCCCCTCCCATCGATAAACCGGCAATAGGCCTGTGCTCCCTGTCTTTGATAACCGGAAAGTTTTTCTCTATAAAGGGGATCAGATCATTGAGAAGGTCTTTCTCAAAATCAGCAAATGCCTGTACCTTATCAGGTGCCATGATGTTTCCGGTTGCCCGGTCATCTTTCATTGCCCTGCCATTGGGCATCACCACAATCATTTGACTGATTTTCCCATCGGCATACAGGTTGTCAAGAATCACCTGGGGATGGCCCCCGTTAAGCCATTCATATTCATCACCACCGATTCCGTGCAGCAGATACAGTACCGGATAATTTTTTTCGTCCGCATAACCGGGGGGCATGTACACTACAGCACGCCGGTTAGTACCGGTTGTCGCTGAATAGTAAGTGACCGTGTCGATTGTTCCCTGTGGAATACCGGAGCGGATAACATCAAATCCCGGCTGCGGAGAAGCAGGAACTTCCATGTTCTGTGAATACAAAACATAAGTGGAAAGGAAAGCAAAAACAGCAGCAATAATAGTTTTCATATCAGAGTAGTTAGAACAGGTTATGGGTTACGAAACCGTTCTATAAAAAAAGTAAAAATTACTTTAATTTACTACATAAGTATCAAAAATTTTGTTCTCCTCCTTATTCCCTGTATGCTGCCTTCCTCAACCTGTCCATGACAGCCCTCCCAATGCCGGTTTCAGGCACAGGTTCTGCAACAATAAAGTCAACATCGCTTTCCTCCAGTTCATGCATGGCAGCAAACATATGAACTGCATACTCCTTTACATCATTATGCTGCGATACCCTTATCACCGATTTATACCCTTCCTCCATTGTACCCGAAAAGGATATGAACCCTGCCCTGCTCTTATCAATTTCATTTTGCATGTCCTGCCCTGCTATCATCATCACCTTCAAGGGGCTGTAGTGCGATTTCAGCATACCGGGGGCTACCATATGCTCAGTGACTATGGCATCATCATAAGGCATTACATCTTCCAGTTCCTCTCTTGTGATTATCCCGTTCCTGAGAATATGAAATCCTTTAGCCGTAATTCTGATTATCGTTGATTCAATGCCCACTTTGGTCCTTCCCCCATCGAGGATATAATCTACGCCGGACAATTGCTTATGTACATGGGCTGCCTTAGTAGGGCTAATCCTTCCGAACTTATTTGCACTTGGAGCTGCAATGGGGCAACCCGACTGCCTGATCAGTTCCAGCGCTATATCATTGTCGGGCATCCTGATTCCTACTGTTGGAAGTCCCGAAGTAACAATATCGGGGACCAGATCGCTTTTTGGCAGTATAATGGTGAGGGGCCCCGGCCAGAATCTCTCAATAAGTCTCTGCACCATTTCTCCGGTTCCGGTTGTGAGCCTGTCCAAATCAGCTATATCAGCAATATGTACAATCAGCGGGTCGAAGGATGGACGTTCCTTTGCTTCGAAAATCCTTGCAACTGCCAGCGGATTAAGGGCATCGGCTCCCAGACCGTAAACGGTTTCGGTGGGAAAGGCCACCAGCTTCCCTTCCCTGATATAAGCAGCTGCGACTTCTATATTACTGCCTGTTTTGTGCATCATTCCTGACTCTGTTTTGAAAATAATTGTACAAAAATAACAGTCCGCCACCAAAACTGATCATTGCAGCCAAAAGAACAGCAAACCGGAAGTTTCCAAAATAGTCAAACAGCAATCCTCCGCTCAGGGGGCCTGCTATTCCTGCAATTGCATATCCTGTGAAGACATAAGGGTAAACAATGCCCAGGTTCGGGACCCCGTATACATTCGCTGTTTCCTTTGCAAACAAAACAAAGTTACCTCCAAATCCAAATCCTGTCAGCACCGAAAACAGCAGGTAGAGGTTATCATCAAGTGGCAGGTAGCCCATCAGGAAGATACCCAGAGCCTGCAGTGTCAGGGCAAGAAATATGTTAACAGCTGCACCGGTATAATCGCTCAGGTACCCCCAGAAAAGCCTTCCCGAAAAATTGGAAACAGCAAACAGTGATACCCCCATGATAAGTACGTGATTTGATATCTCATTCTGCCCTCCGATGATTTTCAGGCTTCCGATTATCAGCAGCCCTGAAAAAGTGCCCAGAAAAATTCCTGTAAACAGCTTGCGAAACAGCATTGAGGAAAGGAATCGCGGAGTAAATCCAGGTTCTGCTGAAGCCAGGCCGGCAGGCTGGGAAACCAGGGTTCCGGCAAGAAATATAATTGCCCCGTAGGTAATTCCCACGATTATAAAAAGCTCAAAAATGCTTCTGCCCGACTGAATAACCAATTCGGCAACAGTTGACATGAGAATTGCACCAAGTCCGAACCCGGCAGCTGCGATACCGGTTACCAGACCTTTCCGCCCCGGAAACCATTTCACAGGTACTGTAAGTGAAACAAGGTATCCGAAGCCGGTAGCTATACCTGAAATGATGCCAACGCCAGTAAAGATGATATAAAAGTTCCCTTTGGAGAACCCTGCCAGCAGGTACCCGATCAAAAACAATATGGCTGATACAGATGTCAGGATTTGAGGCCTTACCCTTTTTGACAATTTGCCAACAAATATCATTGTAACAGGAAATACAGCGATAACAGCACCAAAAACGAGTTGTGTCTGTGTGTTTGAAAACCCATGTAACTCAATCAGCTCGGCTGCCGTGATGCTCCATGCATAAACTCCGCCCAGGCATAACATCATAACAAATGAAGCAAATGTTGTCAGGTATTTCCTCATTACTTTATTTCATTTCATTACGCATAACACGGGAAAAATTAACTTGTTGCATGACATTCACCCATTGTATTTTACTTTTTACAGAAGGACAAATGTAAGGAACTTTTGGTATTGACTGTAAAATGTCTTTTCCCGGGCATTAACCGGGTTGTACTATTTTTCTTTCCTGCTGATGGGATATACTGCTTGATTTCAGGGATGTTTGTATAATTAACAGGAACTTTGTAATTTTCTCTTCTCAATCAGACAAATTAATTATCGATCTGAATTAATATATTGTTTAAAAATAATGGATATCATGAGAAACATTTTACTGAAAAGACTTACCCTTCTATTGCTTTTACTTTATATCAGCATACCACCGGTTTACAGTCAGAAAACGAGAGATGAAATTGCCGACAGGTATAAGTGGGACTTTTCCGGGCTTTATGCTTCAGATGATGAATGGCGTACTGAATTTGAAAAACTTAAAGTACAACTGACAGAGGTTGAGAAGTTCAGGGGCCAGTTGACAGCCTCTTCTTCAAACCTGCTGAAAGCCTTAACCCTCAATTCCGAGCTTATGAAGAAAGCAAACAGGGTTTACGGCTATGTGTCACTGAAGTCGGATATCGATACCAGGAACATGAAATACAATGGGATGAAGCAGGAAATTCAGCAGGTACTCTCTGATTTCAGCGCCAAATCTGCATATTTTACACCTGAAATAATATCGGCAGGCTGGGAAAAAATTGAAAAGTTCATACAGGATGAACCAGGGCTTGAAATTTACCGGTTGGGACTGGAAAATAGTTTCAGGATGCAAAAACATACGCTAAGTGAAGCAGAAGAACGTGTGATGGCACTTGCCGGGCTGGTATCGGGAACTCCCAATGCAGTATTTACAACCTTTTCAAATGCCGAAATGCCCAAACCTGAAGTGGTGCTCTCAACAGGTGAGCAAGTCAGGCTGGGCAGCGCGGAATATAGTTACTACAGGACCTTGCCCAACCGTGACGACCGAAAAAAGGTTTTTGAAACTTACTGGGACAACTATGCAAGGTTCAGTGGCACTTATGGGGAAATGCTTTATGGTAATATAAAATCGCGTATGTTCTATGCCAGGTCCCGGAATTACAGTTCTACACTTGAAGCTGCCACCTATCCCAACAATATCCCTGTTGAAGTCTATCATTCACTTGTGGAAAATGTAAACAAGAACCTTCCTGCGTTTCACCGTTACCTTGATATCAGGAAAAGGATGATGCAGCTTGACACATTGAAGTACCTCGATTTATATGCACCCGTTGTTGCCGACATTGATTTAAAGTATGATTATGACGAGGCAACAGAAATCATACTTGAATCATTAAAACCAATGGGCGAAGAATATGTATCTACTGTTAAGAAGGCATTCAATGAACGGTGGATTGATGTCTATCCTACTGAAGGCAAGAGGTCGGGAGCCTACTCCAGCGGATTTGATTATGATGGACATCCCTATATTCTGATGAACTATAACCAGCTTTATTCTGATGTGAGCACACTTACCCACGAACTGGGACATACGATGCACAGCTATTATTCAAACAAGTCCCAGCCTTTCCCTTTGGCCCGTTATACGACATTTGTTGCAGAAGTGGCATCAACCTTCAATGAAGTGCTGCTCTTCAACCATATCCTCGGGCAAATCGATAATGACGATGTGAAACTTTCACTGCTGATGAACTGGCTCGATGGATTCAGGGGCACCCTTTTCCGCCAGACACAATTTGCCGAGTTCGAGCTCCGGATTAACCAGGAAGCAGAGGCAGGAAAACCACTTACAGGTGATGTGCTTTCAGGTATTTATGATGAGATTGTAAAGAAGTATTACGGTCACGATAAAAATGTAAGTTATGTGGATGATTACATAAAAATGGAATGGGCCTTTATCCCTCATTTTTATATGAACTATTATGTATATCAATACAGCACTTCTTTTACAGCTTCCATTTCACTGGCAGAAAAGGTCCTGCAGGGAGGACAAGAAGAACTTGACAGATATCTGGCTTTCCTTTCATCAGGCGGTTCTGATTATCCGATTGAACTGCTTAAAAAGGCTGGAATCGACATGACATCTTCCGAGCCCTTTGACAAAACAATTGAAGCCATGAATAAGGTGATGGATGAAATTGAAATCATTCTAAAAAGAAAGGGAATGTAAATGAATCGTTTATCCCATAAATGAATTGCTATATACATCTATAAAAAAGCAGGTACATTATACCTGCTTTTTTTATTGATGAACTGCCAGTCTTTTCTGCTCCGGTTATATCCCCCTGATTAGGCTTCCTCATCATTATGCCAACTCAAACACCGGAAATCAGTAAAAAGACGTGCCCTCAGCAAACCCGGTAATGTTAATGTTCAAATCTGGACAGCCTCCATGCCAGCAAAAGGATTACCAATGCAGCGGCTGTAGTAGCAGGCTGCATCCAGGAGACATATCCTATGATTGCAACCTGGACAATGATCCATAAAAGGGTAATGATACCGCTTGCAACAGCCATTTTAACTCCCCCACTGCGTCTCATGAACACAGCAACTGCAGCAAAAAATGCAGTACCGCCAATGACAACAAAAAGAAATAATCCGGGAATAAAATAGTCTTTAAAGGGGCTCCCCTGCAGCCATTCAACAGGAACATCCTTAGCACCGGCCATTCCATAATATCCGCCACCAAATGCATTGAGAGCTAAAACGAAAAGTAAGAATCCCAAAGTGTAACGTACCAGCCTTTCTGTTGACTGCTTTAATGTAGTTTCCATTTCATCAGGTTGTTTAATTTAGATGCACTATTTCAATAATCTCAAATATCAATTCATGGGATCATATTCATTACATCTGCCGGATAATATTTTACCAGGATGATATTGTTTTGATTTTGCAGTTAAAATTATAAAATTAAAATGCAAATTTCACAAACCTAATCAACTGAAAATTAAAAGAATTTCAACAATTTTTTAAACATGTAGATGATTTCCCGAATTGCTGCCTGCTGTTGTTTTACCCTATCTGTTCTCGTAGATATACAATTTTGTATTCAACGAATCCCTGAAATATCCGTTGATTTCAGAAGTATACAGCTCATATGACTTTACCGGAAGCCTGTTTGAATCATAGGTATAAATAAATTCGCTTTGCGAAATGGTATCCTGCTTTTCATTGATAAAGACAGAGCGGAGCACGTTGTTTTGACATTTATAATTGACCAGGTCAAGGCTGCTAAAATTATCATGAACCGGGTCAACCTGATAGAATGGGTTTTTCATGTTGTCATACCAGCAGAAAAACTTCCAGTACAGGGTATCCCCTTTATAAACAAGGGATTTAATGATATTCCCTTTATCATCATATTCGTAAGTTGTGTATTCCTGAGATGATAATGAAGTTTTGGTTACCTGCCCTTTATCATTATACAGGTAGACTACTGTATTGCCCCCGGGAATCAAGGCAGATTTAACTATTTTCCCCGATTCATATTCATAAACCAAGTGTTCTCCGGGATAAAGGGTCATGTCGTAATTATTCCTGATCCCGTAATACTCAATGCGGCTGATAAATCCATCGGAATACAAGTAACTGAACTTCTCTATGAGTTTTCCATTGAAATGGTATTCTCTTAAAGAAAGCAGTCCCTGGTTATTGTAATGATAGGTCCTGATCTGATCTACATTCTGATGATATATTACCTGCTGTAAATAAACTCCCGATGGAAAATCTTCACCATCCTCCCTGCAACCGGCCGTTATCAGGAAAATGAAGATGCCAAGCATATAAAGGACCCTCATATTCACTTTTCTCTTTCAGATTTAGTTTGGAGAGTAAAACTATATAAATCTTTTACCTGTCAGCACATTGCACAAAAAAATAATTAATCTGCAGGAGTATTTTTTCGAAACCTCCTGCTACCCGGGAAACCTGCAGGCGGGCAAAAAGCCGAACAATCAGCCCGGCTGCACCTTATTATAAAGGGAAGCCGGGATAACTGCATAACATTGTGATTAAGCTTCAATACATCCACTTTGCATCATTTTCCATGACTTCATTGTAGCGGTGCCTTGCCATTTTCTCAATCAAATCAACAGGCAAAGGTTTATCGTAACTGAACTGCACGGTATCCTTTCCTGTCTTAAATGGCAACAGTTCATTCCTGAAGGGCTCAAGTGAAGGACCTGTAGGCATGAACCTCAGGTAATTTTTGAAAAATGCATATGAAAACAATATCCGCTTTTCAACAAACACCGGCTGCCCCCATTTCAATTCTTCAGTAGCATTGGGTGCAACCGACTTTAACACCGAACGGATTTCAAAAAGCTTTTCCCTTGCCAGCTCAGGTGCGCTGTTGATATATTCTTCAACTGTTGTTGGTTTCATCGTTTATTCGTATTTATTGTCCTGTTCAAAATCAAAAGTCAGTGACTGACTTACAAATGGATGTCGGTTTACCTGGATTCAATCTTACAATACCTGTTCCTGTACTCTGCAGGTGTCACTCCGGTTACTTTTTTAAAAGTAGTACGAAAAGCCTTGGTATCAGTATAGCCAACATCAAACATTACCTCGTTGATGTACTTTCCGCTGTTCTCAATGCTCCTTTTGGCAGCTTCCATCTTCACCCTTTGTATATATTCAAGCACCGAATTGTTTGTTGCCTGCTTAAACCTGCGCTCAAGGCTTCTCCTGCCTACAGCCAGATTACCCGCAAGCTGCTCGATTGTAATCCTGTCTTTTATGTTGTGTTCGATAAATTCCTGTGCTTTCCTTACAACTTCATCGTGGTGCGTTTTCTGCCCTGTAAATATAGTAAAGGGCGACTGGCTGTGACGGTTGATATCAACAGCAAAATATTTTGAAACAAGTACTGCTGTCTCCCGGTCGGTATATTTTTCAACCAGGTGCAGCAGCAGGTTCCAGTAAGAGTTGGCGCCGCCACTTGAGTAAATCCTGTTTTCTTCGGTAACAATATTTCCATCCTGAACATCAACTTCAGGAAACATCTCGCGGAACAGGTTTGTAAAGCCCCAGTGGGTTGAACATTTTTTACCACTCAGCAGTCCGGTAGATGCCAGCAAAAAGGCTCCCAAACAAAGTGAAGCCACCTCTGCACCCTGGTTGTACTGGTTGACTATCCAGGGTAAAAATTCTTTATTCATTTCAATGGCATGCTGCAGGTTGCCATACAGTGCAGGAATGATTATCAGTTGGGTAGAAGAAACGTTATTGATATGCTTACCTGCATGAACACAAAACATTCCCCTGTTCAGCTTAACCGTATCCTTTATTCCTACAAGTTCAACATCAAATACTTTTTCCTTTCCTGCCATTTCCATAAACCGGTTAACAGTAGCAAAGCAATACTGCGGATCGGCGATTGCCTGCATAACCGAGCTTTCAGGAACCAGAATAGATATATGCTTCATCACAACAAGTTTTATCTGACAGCCTCAATTTAATGATTTTTGAAACAACCTGAGTGCAGTATGACTGACAAATTCCATGAATACACTTGTACCCTCCTGCCTGAAAGCACTTGTAAAACATCCTGGTTATAAAAAAACGACCTCGCTTCACAGCAACCGGTGTATCATGATGTCGCAAATAACCTTCAAAATTGTCATTATCAGCTACCCTGTTTGTAATCATTCTTCCGTAATTTTGAATGGACAGATAAACTCAAACATAGAATCAGCAATATGGAAACAATGGAAAAGACAAAAATTACAGTTGCAGTGCAAATTCAGGCACCAGTTGAGAAAGTATGGGAATGCTTCACCGACCCCAGGCATATCGTTAGATGGAACCAGGCATCCGATGACTGGTTTTCTCCGTTAGCCGAAAATGATGTGCGGCAGGGAGGCCGTTTCAATACCCGCATGGAAGCCAAAAACCAAAGTGCAGGTTTCAATTTCACCGGTACCTATACAAGGGTTGAACTATATCGTGCCATCGAATATACAATGGACGACAACCGGACAGTTCAGATATCCTTTGAACAGGACAATGGCAGCACTAAACTGGTTGAAACATTTGAAGCAGAGAAGACCCATAGCCTTGAAATGCAGCGGGAAGGCTGGCAGTCGATTCTCAACAGCTTCAAAAACTATGTGGAAGGGCCGTCCCGCTTCGGCAAGCTGCAGTTTAAAATACTTATTCATGCTGATGCCGACAAGGTATACCGGACAATGCTCGAAAAGGATACCTATGCCCAATGGACAGCCCCTTTCAATCCGTCATCCCGCTACGAAGGGACATGGGAAAAAGGTTCAAGGATTTTGTTCATCGGAGAAGACCAGGAAGGAAATAAAGGGGGAATGATTAGCCGGATAAAAGAAAATATACCAAACCGTTTTATCAGCATTCAGCACCTCGGCATGTTTCAGGGCGACAAGGAAATTACTTCGGGGCCTGAAGTAGAAAAATGGGCCGGAGGACTTGAAAATTACACTTTCGAAAGGCAGGATGACAAGACACTTGTGGTGGTGGATATAGATGTAACCAGTGAATTTGAGAGTTACTTCGATGAAACCTGGCCTAAAGCCCTGAATAAATTAAAGGAAATTTGTGAATCAAGATAAAATACAGTTTTCCCTGTAAATTAAATTGAAGTAATTTTTAAAAATTAATCTCTATGGCAACAGTAAGCACTTATCTCAATTTCAGAAATGAAACAGAACAAGCCTTTAGTTTTTACAAGTCAATTTTCGGAGGTGAGTATATGGGTGGCATCATGCGATTCGGCGATATGCCGGCCAATGAAAATTCAGCCCCCATCCCCGATGATGTGAAAGACCTGGTGATGCATGTGACCCTGCCGATTATGGGCGGACATATGCTGATGGGGTCCGATGCCCCTGAAGGATTTGGTTTTAAATATACACCCGGGAATAATGTTTACATTATGATTTCTCCCGACAGCAAAGATGAAACCACCCGCCTGTTCAGGGCACTTTCCGAAGGAGGCACCGTAGAAATGGAGCTCGGCGATACATTCTGGAATGCATACTATGGCAGCTTAAAAGATAAATTTGGGGTACATTGGATGCTGAACTACCAGTATCCGGAACAGCGGGGATAATCAGTGGCCGGATTAACAAGATTCGCTGTTCTTCTGCGTGGAGTGATGCCAACAGGCAGGAACAGGGTGCCCATGGCACAGTTGAGAGAGGTGTTGTCGGAGGCTGGTTTTATCAATGTCAGAACATATATCCAGAGCGGCAATGTCATCCTCGAAACCACGCTTCAGGCAAGTGAGGTCGGGAAACAGGTACACGACCTGATTAAAAGGCACATCGGGGCCGACCTGGCAGTAATTGTCCGGACAGGGACTCAGCTGCAACAGGTCCTGGACAATAATCCTTTTTTGAATGAACAGGACTTGTCAAGGGTATTCTTTGTGCTTTTTGCTGAACCACCCCCGCAACACAAGTCAGTTGAACTGATGGCAGTTGACTATGGTGAGGAAAAACTTGTCATAGGTGAAAGTTCAGGTTATATGTTTATCCCGGGCAACGCTGCCCGTTCAAAACTCTCGAATGTGAACCTCGAGAAAAAGCTGGGCGTATCAGCTACCACCCGTAACCTGAATACAATGAAAAAGCTGGTGGAAATGTGCGGGAAAGGGTAACATGCATATAATCAACAGGAATAAATATTCTAAAATATTTCGGTATGGAAAAACTAATTACACCCTGCCTTTGGTTCGACAACCAGGCAGAAGAAGCGGCACGCTTTTATGTGTCGGTATTTAATAATTCAGGAATTGACAGTATCACATATTATGGAAAAGAAGGGCAGGAAATACACGGCCAAAAGGAGGGTACTGTCCTGACTGTAAAGTTCCACATAAACGGTCAACCTTTCCTTGCATTAAACGGTGGACCAGTATTTCAGTTCAATGAAGCAATATCATTTCAGGTATTTTGTGAAACACAAAACGAAATCGATTCCTACTGGGACAAGCTTTCTGCAGTCCCGGAGGCAGAGCAGTGCGGATGGCTGAAGGACAAATATGGCGTATCATGGCAGATCGTACCGGTTGTACTTGAACAGCTGCTGAGTGATCCCATGCAGGCTGAAAGGGTTACCAAAGCCTTCATGCAGATGAAAAAGTTCGACATTGAAGCATTGATCAATGCCTGATGATAATGCCCTTTCCGGAATCTTTGAACACAGATAGCCGCTGGAAAAATCCAACTGCAATGCTTTAATCCCACTCCGGGAATTGGGTCACATTCAAATCCAGATTTGCAATGGATTTCATGTCGGAATTGCTCAGTTTAAAATCAAAGATATTGAGGTTCTCTTCCATATGGGCAACCTGTGATGTGCGCGGAATTGTAACGATTCCTCTCTGGTAATGCCACCTCAGGCTCACCTGGGCATTTGTTTTATTGTATTTCCTGCCAATTCCTGCAAGAACCTGGTTGGTAAAGAGCCCGTTCCTGCCTTGAGCAAAAGGTGACCAGGCCTCCATCCTGATATCGTTTTTCTTCAGGAATTCAAGGTCAGCTGGCTGCTGGAAGAAAGCGTGTGCTTCAATCTGATTGACAACAGGCTTCACGCTGCTTCCTGCCATCAGGTCTTTAATCTGCGCCGGGGTGAAATTGCTGACCCCGATAGCCTTGATCCTGCCTTCCTTATACAGTTCCTCCATTGCTTTCCACGAACCTTTCACATCTCCACGGGGACGGTGGATAAGATACAGGTCGAGGTAATCCAATCCCAGTTTATTTAATGAAGTCTCAAATGCTTTTTTTGCCTTTTCATAACCCGAATCATCGACCCATACCTTTGAGGTCACAAACAACTCCTTCCGGCCGATACCGCTGCGTTTAATCCCTGCCCCCACTGCTTCCTCATTGTTGTATATGGTTGCAGTATCAATGAGGCGGTAACCCCTGGAAATGGCATCGGCAACATTTTGGGTACCGGCCTCTCCGTTAAGGTAAAGTGTACCAAAACCAAGAACCGGCATTTGAACCCCATTATTCAGGGCAATACGTTCAACAGGTGTTGCCGTAACCATGCTGCCGGCAGCCCCAAATAAACGGGTAGTTCCCATACCTGCCAGTACAGCAGCAGCGGTAACCTTAACTCCGGTCTGTAAAAACTTACGACGGTTAATCCCCTTTTTGTGTCCTGTGTTTTCCATTGAGCTTTTGTTTTTACATGATTATCACAAATATAGTTCATTAAAAGGTTTAAGGAGCATTATTGAAACAATAAAAACCATGGCAAAAACTCAATCATATATAAAACCTTCTTTTAAGCCGTTCTAAACTGCAATACCATCCGGGCTGACAAAGCAAGTACCGGCAGCAGGCCCCCGAATCATTTTCTTAATATCTTTTCCATTGCTTTTCCTTTGGCCAGTTCATCAACAAGCTTATCGAGGTAACGTATCTTCTGCATGAGTTTGTCATCAATCTCCTCGACCCGGTAACCACAAATGACCCCTTTAATTTTTGACACATTGGGATGAATCTGCGGTGCCTGGTTGAAAAACGTTTCAAAATCACTCCCGTTATCCAGGTGCTGCTGAAAAGTTTGTTCATTGTAACCGGTCAGCCAGAAAATGATTTCGTCCACTTCAGCCTTGGTCCGACCCTTCTTCTCAGCCTTTTGAATATAAAACGGGTACACGCCTGCAAATGATGTTTTGAATATTTTAGTATTCATTTTTCCTTGTTTTTAATAAAGTATTTCATTTCCAATGAACAGGTGCCTGATGTTTTTACAGGGGAAATATAATCATTTCCATTTCATCATTCGCTCTACGGGTGATTAAAACCCCATCAGCCGGCGGACCTTATCCGCATTTTCCCTTGAAGTAAGCAGTTCCAGCAGCAGAAATGCAACATCTATTGCAGTCGATGGATTCCAGGAGGTAATGATATTCTCATCTGTTACCAACCGTTCATCCTTCACATGTACGCCAAACCGGCCCAGGGCATCCCGCCTCACATCGCTGCAATAGGTTGTCCCTGTTTTGCCCTTTAAAATACCACTCTTTCCTAAGGGCAGTGCCCCTACACATACCGATGCAATAACTTTTTGTCCTTCCCTGAAATCCCTGATGAGCTTAAGAAACCTCTCATCGTAGGCATCAGTGTAATATCCGTAAATTTCAAATCCACCAGGAACTGCCAATGCGTCAAATGCATGAATATCAATTTCCTCAATGAGGTAATCCACAACAAACCGCTGGTTAAAAGAACTTTTAATCTCCTTTTTCAGCCCACAGGTAAACAATTCAGTGGACTGATCTCCCTCAGCCAGGTTCCAGCCAATAACATCAATAAATACACTTGCTTCATATATTTCAAATCCTTCAGCCAGTAACAACAATACTTTTTTCATTTGATCTATTTCAGGTACCACAGATATTTTAATCAATCCCGTATATCTCCATGCTTACGCAACCGGAATACTTCAAAATCAGTCTTCTGTTGCTTCAATACCCTGCTCATCCAGTTTTGCCAGTCCATCTTTCATCACCTGGACCTGTTCAGGCGAGTGGCCCTGCCAGAAGGCAACTTCACCCACAACCTTGAGCGGATGCAATGAACGGTATGAAAGTGTTGGGTTACCCGGGAATCTGTTATTTGTAAGATTGGGGTCATCTTCAATTGCTCCTGTCGGCTCTGCCAGGTAAATCCTCCCGCGACCTTCCCCCATGGAAAGTTCAGCTCCCCAGATGGCTGCATCGAGGGTTGCTGTCAGATAAATATATTTTGTCTTATTCCTTTTCCCATAGTTTGAACGATATCCCGGCTCAATCAAATCACCAGGCTTTAAGTCAGCCTTTGTTCCATGGAAGTAAGTCTGTGCGAATGGAGCCGGGGCCGCATTCCCGGAATGAAATTCTGTTCTCTTTTTTTCCATTGTCAAAGTTATATCATACACCGGTACTAAAATTCCCTGTTGTTATTTCTCATGACATATAACCCTGCATTCCTGAACCAGGTTCAATCTTCTTGTTTGTTATTCCGCACTTCATCATACTTGCATACATCACAGTCTCCAAGCCTGAAGGGTTCACCACTCCTTCGCAAAACATGACCGAACTGCACCAGGGTATCAGGAAATTCAGTCATCCACATATCCCTAATCACATATATATCAGGCCGGGCAAAAACTTCATCCACAAGTTCCTGATTTCTTACAACACTTCTATCATGGGCAGTAGCCTTGATTCTCGAAGGATCAGGACACATCGACACATAGGAATTCCAGTACTCTCCTATAATTCCAATCTCGCCCAGTGATAAAAACTCGCCCCGTACCTTTATCTGCGAATGAAGATATTCAGGCCTTACGAACTTCAGGTAATGCACTGTACTTAAACCGGCAGCTACAACAGCCAGCAAAAGTGACAGCGAAATTATCTTTTTTCTCATTCCATCCAGCTTCAGGTTGTCAAACATCAGAAGCGTAAACATTGAAAGTGAAATATAGGAAGCGATAAAATACCACCTGCCCATCCCATTCAGGAAAACCCATCTGGAAATCAGGATAACACCGAAAATGACTAAAAAATCAGCAAGAAAAAAAGAGGCCCACCTGTTCATTTTGATTAACCTGAAGGCGTTCTCCTTCTGATAATACTTTACAAGCAGGAAACAAAAAGCCACAGCAAGCCACGCAAACCAGCTGAATAATAGTTCTTCGCTTTGAAAGCTGAATACCTGCCAAAATTCTTTCCCGAGGATTAACAGGGCTTCCATCATTGAATTCCAGTCATTGAATCCGGTATAATTTGCAGTTATTCCTGTTGCATTGGCTTTGGCGTAGCGTATAAAAAAGTACAGGCCCGTAATCCCCAAAGCACCATAAATGTAAATAAACCTGCTTATCCGCTTTCTGTTATCAGAAACAAAATGATGGAACAACAGAACAACTGAAAGTACAGCGACTGTAACAATTGCCAGGTCGGAAACCCAGATGGCCACCGACAGCAGCAAAATCACAGCAAGAAGGTTCAAATGATTTGATACAGCCTTCTTATGACCAAAATCAATCCGGTTAATGAAAAATATAGCCATCCCTGCCAAGCTATACTGCACCCCAATGGGAAACCGGGTTAAATCAATGAACCTTACAGGAGGAAAAAACCACAGTAAGGCAAACAACAGGGAAACCATTCTGTTCTTAAACAAGGTTGTGAACCCGAGATATCCCAGTATCAGCACCAGGTAGTTGGAAAATGATACGGAAAGTACCGGAGAAAACCCTAAAACCCGGTGGAAAAACTGGCTTACAAGGGGGATGAATGTACCGCCCCTGTCCTGCCCCCAGCAGTACAGATCTTCAGGCAAATCATAGTAATAGGTCATCAGTACATTCAGCGCATCATCTGAATTCAGAAGGGGGTAAAACCGCGATGAATAAAGAAAAAATGACAGTACAATAATGCAGGTTAAGAAAATGACATAATATAACCGGTTTTTCGTCATAGGTAAAAGGTGTGATAATCATTCAAAGCCCTGTTGTCTTTTTCTGAACTTACTTCACTATCCGCAAGCTCCGGTCAACCGGCCAGGCAGTACCAGCCATCCCGGAACCGAAATGCAGGCAATAGTGAACCGGGCCATACAGGCCTCTGGTTCAATGGGTTTAAAACTAGCAATAAATTGAATTCTGAAACAGCATTATCCTGAATAAATTCAGTCATAATTCTTAATCAGCACCTCATCGATTTCCCCACGTTCAGCACCATTTGAATTTACTGCCCTGCTGGCTTTTACAGTTACTATTTTGTAATTTGAATACTGCTCCCTGATAAAAGGGGCAGAAGAGTTTGACAACAGAAACTTTATCCCCCTTGCGTCCAATACATCACATGCTTCGCGCAACCTTACCTGGTCATACATGTTCCATCCTCCCTGCACATATCCTGTAAAACCAGAACTTACGGAAATTGGATGATAGGGTGGATCGAGGTAAACAAATGACTTTTCACCGGCCTGTTTAAGAACCTCTTCATAATCTTCATTTTTGATAATGATGTTGCCCGAATTGAGATACCTGCTAACTGCTCTTATTTTAAGCTCATTCACAATATTCGGTTTTTTGTAACGCCCGAAAGGAGCATTGAATTCACCTGTACTATTAACCCTGTAAAGGCCGTTGAAACAGGTTTTATTCAGGTAAATAACCCTGGAGGCGCGTTCGACAGGCGTGAGTTTATCCAATGCACCTGTCCTGTCGAGGGCACGGATTTCATAAAAATAATCCGGTTCATTTTTATGCTTTTTCAGATCGGCAATGAGTTCCCCGGGATAATCTTTTATAACCCTGTATACATTAATCAATTCACTGTTCGAATCATTGATAACAGCATCCGTGGGCTGCAGATGAAAAAAAACGGCACCTCCGCCAACAAATGGCTCAATGTATCTGTACCTGCTGATATCATCCGGTAAATGCCCGACAATTGAAGCCATGAGCTGTCGCTTACCTCCAACCCACTTAAGAAACGGCATGACATGATTTTTGGCTTTTACCATGAAGGACTATTTTAACCTGCAAGATAGGAAATCCATCTGAACCATTGAGCACACGATAAACAGGATTGACCGGATGAACAATCAGTGACTTCAGTACATGTTATGCTGCCTTTCCTGTATTTCCTCTCTTAAAACCTGGTTAACTGATATTTTTGAACCTTTCAGCAAATACACAGCGGTACCGTATTCCCTTGCATATGGGTTCTTAATTTCACCAACAAGGGTAACTTCATCAAAGAATGACCTTTCCCTTTCCCTGTCTTTATCTTTATCGGTCATTGTCTTAACGAGTACCACATTTCTTATTTCAACTTTATCGAGGGGATACCAGTTGATGTAATCGGCATTCATAGAAAATGCCTGCAGCGATTTATTCCCCGAATAATAGTTAATGGCGCCTGCCTGTCCGTAATTATCACAATGTACGATTGTGTTTTCCTTATCTGCAAGATTTTCATACGCCGAATCAACAATAGCTGCCAGTTCACGCCATCCCAGCATATCTGCAAAATCCTGTGGCAGGAGATGATCTTTTCCATCCTCCCAACGCAGTAATCCTATTTTTTGAAAAGTATCTGTATTATTCACAATCTGTGCAGGCGATAACACGGGCAAAATATACGACAACAATGGCAGCATAACGACAACAGGTAACAATACGGCAGCTACCCTGACATACCTCAGCCTGCTCTCCGGAAGTAATTTTTCAAGGTAAACTGCACCAAAAGCAAGCAGCACCGGGTATAATCCAATTGCATAATACCCCTTTGCCTTATAAAAGGTAAAGATGGCTATCGTGAACACGTAGGTCCAGAAAATGACCCTGTATTTTCTGAAGGGTGGATAGCTGAAAAACGATACCAGCCCCGCAATCACCACAAATAATGAGCCCATAAAGAACAGCAGTTGCTGTACCAGGAAATCAGAACGGTTAACATTGACAAGTTGTGTACCGGCAAGTGTTCTTAAATGATGAAAGACCGGGAAGTCATTGTTGTACTGCCAGATCAGATTGGGAGCCACAATAATCATGGCGACCAGTATTGAAAAGTACAGGTGCTTATTGAACCAGATTTTCCTGAGATCAGTAATCAACAATGCCGGAAGCATCCCCAGAATTAAAAATGCGATGTTATACTTGTTCAGGAAGCCTATGGCAAAGGTAACGGATGCCAGATAAATCCATCTGGAATTGTCGGAATTGATATATTTAACGATTGCAAAAAACAGGACCGTCCATAAAAAATACTCCGGAGAATTGGGCTGATAGAGGGTATTAATCCTGATCAGCACTGAAAATGTAACACATACTGCCCCTAACACAAGGGCAAACAAATTCCCTTTCAGTTCTTCAATGATTTTCCATACCATAACAATTGTTAAGGCCCCGAACAATGCCGGAAAAAATTTAATGATAAACACCGAACCACCCAGCTGTAAAATGATAAATGATATCAACGCAGTCACCGGAGGAACCGATGAATAGCCCCACGCCAGGTGGTTCCCCAGATCAAGGTGCAGAAATTCATCGCGGTGCAGTTCATAAACCGGATGAATTGCAAAATACTGGATAATAAATTTAAGGAGAATGAAAAACCAAAGTACAAGGGTTCTTTTAGTCATCTGCATTCAAGTTTAATCAACTGCTAAATTAGAATGAATTCTTATTTCCGGTTCACCTTGATTAAAAATTGTTGAAAATCAGGCCAGAATTGGATGTTGCTTCAGAACCCCGGACCGGAAACATCTGTCTTAGAGGAATCTGAATTCCGTTTAAAAGCCTGAACCCTGATTCGCCAGGTGACCATGATTACCTCAACGGATTACGGAGTAACCCTGATAAACAAATCAGGTACAATACCGAAATGCTGTACTGGTCTGTGGCCTGTCCAGGGTAAATTAAAGGCCATATCATCACCGGTATAAACTCGCAATAAATTCGCAACAAACTCACAACAAATTCGCGATTCCTTCGCGATAAAGTGAGTTTGTTGTGTATTTATTATGAATTTTTCTGGTATTTGCTGTGAATTTTAAACGAATGTTTTATATATTTGGTATGATATTACTAAGTCTCAGATAACAGCTAAAAATCATTCCAATGTCACAAATTGATAATCTTTTCGACAGTGGCAAAGGGAAACTGGGCAACCTGGTTTTCTTCAAAAGGTATGGAAAAACGTACGTCCGGACGAAGCCTGCACGGTACAGTGACCGCAAATCGCCGGCACAGCTTGCACAGCGGCAACGGATGCTGGCTGTGAACAGCTTTCTTAATCAGTTCAGTGGGCTCATCCGCATTACCTTTGCCACGGAAGCCACAGGACGGTCGGCATTGCAGGCGGCACAGTCGTTTAACATGCGCCATGCCCATGCAGGCGAGTATCCCAACATTCAAATCGACCTGGACAAGGTACTGCTGAGCACAGGGAATCTCCCATTGCCGGTTGACGTTTGGGTGTCGGCTCATCCTGACGGATGGCTGATTGAATGGCAAAACGCAAAAGAAACCATAGGGGAAAGGCAATCCGACACGCTTGTGGTAATGGGCTATTCGGAATCAGCAAAGACGGCTGACTATAAATTCACAGAGGTCTGCCGCAAAGAGGGCCGGTATGTGTGGAAGCCGGCGCTGCCGCTTCAGGCAAACGAGCTGCCTGTAATATGGATAGCCTTCCGCAACAGGGAGCAGACGGAGATGAGCAAAAACTGCAAAATTGCCCAATTGAATCACTGATGGATTCACGAGGCGAATTGGTGGAATCAGCCTGAACTATTGTCGGGTTACGCCATTCCTACTCCCCTGCCCAGCGCCTGAAGTCAAGTGCCTTGAGGCGGCTGATGATCACTTCACCGGCAAAAGGCGGATTGAGCTGCACCTTCAGTTTGCCATTGAAATAGTTTTCAATTTTCACAATGGCATCTGCATTTACGATGAACTGCCGGTTGGCACGGAAGAACTTTTCGGGGTCGAGTTCCTCCTCGAGGCTTTCAAGGGTGAAATCGATGACGTGGTTCTGCCCGCTGAACGTGACAGCTGTGGTGACTTTGTTTTCGCTGAAGAAGTAAGCCAGGTCATTTACCTCAGCTTTATGCCATGAGGCGCCATGCGGAACCAGGAAACGGGTGCGGTACTTCTTCCTTCCATGCCTGATGGCTTCAAGGATATCGGTATAATCGGGTGCGCCTGCCGGAATGTTCATCCTGGTGAAACGCTCATACTTTTCTATTGAAGCTTCCAGGTCCTTCTCCCTGAATGGCTTTAGCAGGTAATCGATGCTGTTGACCTTAAATGCCTGTATGGCATAATTGTCATAGGCAGTTGTAAAAATTACCATGCTGCTGATTGCCACCTCATCGAAAATTGAAAAGCACAAACCGTCGGCAAGCTGGATGTCCATAAAAAACAAATCGGGGTGAGGATGCTCACTGAGCCATTTAATGCTTCCCCTGACACTCCCGAAGGTTTTCACAATTTCCCACCCTGGCCTGAGTTTCAATATCATTCCTTCGAGCAGCCGGAGGTTGTGGAGTTCATCTTCTATGATACAAATCTTCATGACAATGATTTAAAGCAATGGAATTCCAACTTCGAATTTATTGTCGGCGCGCGTAATCGTTACCTGCGCTTCAGTAAGCAACCGGTACCTGTTGACAAGGTTTTTAAGTCCTGTCTGTTCAGAATGTCCCGATTCCTTCGGGTTCAGGTTGTTTGTGACAACAAGCATGTTATGATGGCACATGATGTGAATCACGAGCGGTTCTTCCATCACGGCAATGTTATGCTTCACTGCATTTTCCACAAGCAGTTGAAGGGCAAGGGGCGGGATCTCCTTCTTACGGACTGCGGCAGGCACGTTGATATTCAGGATGAATGCCTCCCCCAGCCGCTCCTTGTGAATTTCGGCATAAGCTTCAATAAATTCAAGCTCCTCGGCAAGCTTGACAGTTGTTTTTTCCCTGCTCCTCAGCACATAGCGGTACACATCGGTAAAGTTCTGGGTAAACCGGACAGCCGATTCGGGGTTATAGGTAATCATCGACTTCAGCACACTGAGGTTGTTAAACAGGAAATGCGGATTAAGCTGAGCCTGGAGTGAGTTGTAGTCGCTCTTCAGCTTTGAGCTTTGCAGTTCTTCGAGCTGTTTTACCGAATACATCCATTTTTCAATGATCCGGAGGGCTACAGAAACCAGAATCAGGTTGAAGATAAAAATCATCCCAAAGAGCAGCATCAGCTGAACAACGGGCTGCGACAACGACATGGCGTCGCGTAGCACAAGGAAGAAATAACCAACGGCAGCAATGGCGAGCATGATACTGACAGTAAAATGAATAACCACACGCCACTTTATTTTTTCGGGAATGGGGAAAAAACGTTCACCCAGGTGGTCGAGCAGCACATTGATTTCGCTGATGATATTGAATATGAATACCACCTGAAGATAATGTATTGCCGTTATATGAACTTCGGGCTCCCCTGCGATTTTCACAGAAAACAGCAGCAGCAGAAATCCTGTAGCGCTTACAAGCGACAGCCTGATGAGGATGCTCCGGAGGGAATAATCCGACAGGCGGCTTATAAAATGAAGTTCGCTGTTTTTCATTTCGCTTTTTCCCAAAATTACTTTTAAATTTTTATTTCAGCTGCCGGCACGATTGATTTCAAAATCAGGTGCTGTATTTAAAATTCAAGTTGCCCCGATGCTTTCAACCAGATTGTTTCCTGTATCCTGAAGTGGGTTTTTGCATCGATCAGTTTGCTGTATACCTCCTGCCACTGTGTTTGCGATTGAAGGTAAGCTGTAAGGGTTGCCATCCCCACTTCATAGTTATCGCGGGTAATGCGCAAATTTTCTTCAGCCTGTTCCAGTGCCAGCTCATTGAGATGTATCCTGTCGAAGGCGAGCTGTTGGTTCAGCCTTGCCTGCTCCATTTCGAGCTGCATCAGCTGCCTGTTTTTCTCCAGTTCAACTTCAGTAATTTCCCTGCCGATGCGGGCCGATTTTAATTTTTTTGCACCCTCGCCCCAGTGGAAAATGGGGATTTTAACAGAAGCCAGCACACTCAATCCGGAGGTCGACATTTTTTCGGGCCCCACTTCAATTCCGCCTATATAGCTGTATCCGGCCTGGATTCCTGCTGTTGGCAGGAAGTCACCCCGGGTTAACCTGATTTGCTGTTCCTGCATCTCAATATTTTTCTCAAGCAGGCGGTACTCGGGGCGGTTTGACAATGACACTTCACCTTCAGCCAAAACCGGTTCTCCCACAGTGATGAGTGTGTCAACTGCGATGACGGGGGTGGCAAGCGGAAGGCCGGTAATCCGGTTCAGGTTCATCCGGCTGAGCTGCAAACCGTTTTCTGCTTCGCGCAGACCAATGAGGGCATTGTTGTATTCCAGCTGTGCCTTCAGCAGCTCATTCCGGTGAATCATCCCCACATCCACACTGTTACGGGCTACTTCAACAATTTCGGCAAGCATATCAACAGCCTGCTGTGCCAGCCTGACCTTTTCGCCCACCGATACAAAGTTCCAGTAAGCCTGGTCGGCCTCGAGCACTGTATTGCTCCGCTGCAGGCCAATATTTTCGCCTGCCATTTCCACGCCTATTTTTGCCATTTCGTTCCCGGCATTGATTTTTCCACCCGCATAGATTGGCTGTTCCAGCATAAGCCCGGCAACATATGCCCCCTTGATGCTGATACTCAGCGGCATCCATGCATAAAGATTAAAGATTGGATTACCATCGGGCCCCATAACCGGTTCGCCTGTCTGTGGATTGATCATGATATTGGGTTCCAGTTCGCCGGTCTGGGGATTTGGCTTCACGGTGGGCACTGTCAGTTCACGGTTGATGTCATTCTGAAGGTATGCGCCGGTTCCGCTGGCTGAAAGGGACGGCAACCTGTAGGTTTTGGCTGCATCTCTTTCGGCCGAAGCTTTCTCAAGCTGCATTCCGGCTTTCCGTACATCTTCATTGTGTTGCAGTGCCATTTCCCTTGCCCGCTGCAGTGTCATCTGTTCCTGCGCCTGAAGGGTTACTGTCAGAAAAATACAGACAGGCAAAAGGGCAAGTATTCTATAATGCTTCATCATTGTTTTCATTTGTATTATATGATTCAACAAGAGGCCTCACCCTGAAAAATGCGGCATAAAGGATTGGCACAAACAGCAGGGTGATCAGTGTACCAACAAGCAGTCCGCTGATGATGGCTGTGGCCATGCTGGCATACATGGGGTCGGTAAACAGCGGCAGCATACCCAGGATTGTTGTCAGGGAAGCCATCAGCACCGGCCTGGTCCTTGAAATTGTTGCATCGATGATTGCATGGTAACGCAGGGTACCTTCGGCTATTCGTTTTTCAAGTTCATCGAGCAATACAATGGCATTCTTCACAATCATACCCATCAGTCCGAAGGAGCCTATGATGGCCATAAAGGTAAACGGCTGACCAGCAAGTATCATCCCGGGGACAATTCCAATGAAAGCCATGGGTATGCACATCAGCACAATCAGTGGTTTCCTGAAATCGTTAAACAGCAGGATAAGGGTCAGGATGATGAGCATGATTGAAATAGGCAGGTAGCTGAAAATGTTTCTCAGAGCATCGCCCTGCAGTTCCTGCTCGCCAACCCATTGCATGTCATAGCCATCGGGCAGAGGTATGGACGAAATATCCTTCAGCGAGTAACTTCTTACGGCAGCGGGGCTGTAACCATCGAGCGGGTCGCACTGGGCCTGTATAGCCCGGCGGCCGTTGACCCTTCTGACAATACGCTCCTGCCAGTCAAGGTCAACTCCCCCTGTCACTGCATTGAGCGGCACAGGTGAAATGATTTCACCAGCCAGTTCATCAACGGTTTTTGCTCCATACATCAGTTTCCGCACATCCTGTTCATTGATTCCGGCAACATTGGGAAGCATGCTCCAGACCGGTATTTCATTCAAATCATTAATCTTTGAACCATCATTGTTGCGCATCCACAACCGGATGCCCACTTTTGTTTCCCCTTCAAAGTATTCGCCAATGGGCAGCCCCTGGGTAGCAGCAAGTATGGCATTGCTTACATCGGAGCGGGCAATTCCTGAGCGGCGAGCAGAAGCCTGGTTGTATTTTGCCACCAGTGCCTGTCCGAGTGGTTCCCAGTCATGTGAGATGGTATAGGGATCGGCATATGGATTTCTGCGAAAGATTTCCTGGGCCTGCCGGCTCAGGCTTCTGAGAACAGCCGGGTCGGGGCCTGTAAATTCAGCCTCCACTGAATGCGATGATTTGATCGACAGGTTATATTTCCTGATGCGTGATACTGCATCGGGAAAATTCTGGTGCAGGTAATCGGCCAGCAGCGGCTTCATCCTCACCATTGTTTCATAATCCTCAAAATTAACAATGAGTTCTCCATAGCTGTCAGACATTTCGCCCATTGCACGCACAAGGCTGTAGCGGGTAGGTGTCATTCCGTGGCTCGAGACTACCATCTGAACTTCGGGGTACTGAAGAAAAGCATGAGTTATCTGCTGAAGGTCGGCATTCACCCTGGCAGGGCTTGTACCTTCAGGAAGCTTATACTCAATATAAACCTGGTTGTAGTTAAAGTCGGGGAAGAATGTTTTTTTGATATTCTGAAAATTGAAGGCAGCAAGAGCCAGAAGGATTGTTGCGATGAAGAGTGATGCTGTTTTGTAGTGAAGCAGGAAAACAAGAACTTTCCTGAACTGACGATAAAAGCGGGTATCAAAAGGGTCAACAGGTTCCTGCCGCTTGTTTGCTGTGTTGTTTTTCAAAAGCCTGCCTGCAAAAACAGGAACCTGTGTGATGGCCAGCAGCCAGCTTACAAGCAGCGATATGCACAGGACAATAAATAAATCACGTGCATACGTCCCTGCGGCATCATCAGAAAGATAAACAGGAAGAAAAGCAGCAACGGCAATGACTGTAGCACCCAGCAACGGGAATGCTGTGCGCTTTGCCGAATCAACAAGTGCTTTCTTTCGTTGCACACCCCGCTGCAGATCGACTAGAATACCATCGATTACTACAATGGCATTATCGACAAGCATCCCCATTGCCACAATAAAAGCTCCCAGGGAGATTCGCTGGAGTGTACCGCCTGCTGCAAGGAGCAGAGGGAATGTGGCAAGGATTGTAAGCAGAAGTCCGGCACCAATGATAAAACCGCTGCGCAGGCCCATTGTGAGCATCAGCACAATGATCACAATGGCAACCGAGGCCACCAGGTTCCACATAAAACCATTGATTGAATCATTTACCTTGTCGGGCTGAAAAAATACCTTTTCAAACTCATAACCTACAGGGATGTTCCTTTTCAGTTGTTCAAGCTTTTGTTCCACACGCCTGCCTACCTTGATGATGTTTTCGCCCGACTCCATTGAAATGGATATCGCGATTGATTTTTCATTGTTCAGGAACATGCTGTTTCGCATTGGGTCAGTGTATGACTCACCGATGATTGCAAGATCCGACAATTTGAACAGCTTGCCGTCGATGCCCTGAATGATGATGTTGCCGATATCATCAGGCCCGTTGATTTTGTCATTGACTGAAACGTTCAGCACCTGGTCGCCCAGTGAAAGCGAACCGGGGTAAACCGTGCTGTTCTGGCCGTTCAGGGCTGCGATGACCTGAAAAGGAGATATACCCATTTCACTCATGCGTGAAACAGGGATCATCACATCAACAAATGGTTCCTGCATCCCGAACAGCTCAACCTTGCTGACCCCTCTTACCGAAAGCATCTCGCGTTTGATGAACTGAGCCATCCGGTTCATTTCCTTATACGAATAGCCATCGCCGGTCATGGCATAGAACATCCCGTAAACATCGCCAAAGTTATCGATCACAACCGGCTCCTGTGCCCCTTCAGGGAGCCGTTCACTAACTTCCTTAATACGCCTGCGGAGGAAGTCCCACCGCTGTTCGATTTCATCCTGCGGAACCGTAAGTTCGAGCATTACCGACACAAGCGAAATATTGGCCGATGATTTCGATTTAATAGTTTCTACATTTTCAAGTGAACTAAGCCCCTCTTCAATCAGGTTGGTCACCTGCATCTCCACCTCATGTGCACCTGCGCCGGGATAAATTGTCACTATCTGGGCCTGCATCACTGTCAGTTCAGGGTCTTCCAGCTTGCTAATCCTGTCGAAGGCAAGAACACCTCCTGCCACAATGCATACCAGCAGGAAGTAAAAAATTGATTTGCGCCTGAATGTAAGGTCGGTGATATGGCTCATAACAATCCTCCCACATTTGTTGCCGGCACAGGCTGCAGAACATCCACCTTCCTGTTTTCATGCAGGTAATTGACTCCGGCTGTTACGACCTGCTCACCCTGGATAAGCCCTGAGGTTATTGTCACCTTGTTTTGTCGTGTCATTTGTCCGGTTTTTACCAGCCGGCTTTTAACAATACCCTCGTCAGCATGATAGACCCAGACATAGGAATCGCCATCCCTTTCAAAAACTGAATTGATGGGAACACACAGCAAATTGGGGTTACCGGTACTGAGCGTGACAACGACCTGTGTGTTCATTCCGGGAGCCAGTCCGGCTGCAGGTTTCCCTGAAGGTTTCAGCCTGATTGTATAGAGCTGGTTGTTATTTGCCTTTTGAGCAATACCTGCAACTTCGAGCGGTATTTCCGGTTCTTTTCCCGAAGGCAGACTTGCAGTAAAGGAGACGAATTCACTGCTTCGCCTGTAAAGATCTACCGGAATATCAATAGCAATATGATACCCCGACACATCGAGTAGTGAAGCTATGGGCATTCCTGCATTCACCATTTCGCCGGGTGAAAAGTTAACTTCCTGGATATACCCTGACACCGGGGCCACAAGACGGGTATCGTTCAACTGGTTCTTCGCATTTTCAAGATTAGCCTCTGCCATTTTTACACCGGCCACAGCCTTATCATAATCATTTCCGGCAATGCTTTTTCTGTCATGCAGCTCGATGACCCTGCCGGCTTCGGCTTTCACCTGGTCGTACTGTCCCTGGGCGGCCAGCAGTTGCACCTGGTAATCGCGCTGGTCGATACGGGCAATCAGATCACCTTTATTGACATAATCGCCTACCTGTACATTTACACTGGCCAGTGGCCCTGCCACACGGAAAGCTAGGCCAACTGACTGCTTTTCGCTCACGACTCCGGGATAGGTCCTTATTTCAAGTGAATCGGCCCGGGTAACCTCTGCCAGCTTCACTTTACGGATAACCTCTTCGGCTTCATTGCGGTGACCGTTACATCCGGCCAGCAGCATCAGAAACAATACTGCATATACACCTTTTTGAATAAGTTTCATGTTAAACCTGTTTTTTTGAGTTCATAATCATGTCGGTCAGAAACAGCGCGCGAAGTTATTCCCTGAAGATATTTGTTGCCGGATTATTTTACTGAAGTGAGGAAAATGGGCGATGAAGTGAAAATTGCCAATAAACCGGCAAAACGGAAAAGCAGCGTTGGTGCCATGGCTTATGAACCACGGATAGCCATTGGATTTATAGGTTCTTCGGGAGCAGGCGGGGCAAAACTTTTGCACCGGGTATTTGGTGAGCAGGTAGAAAATTTAGCAAGCTTATCAGAATATCACTGGTTCGCAGGAAATTTTATCAGATATGCTGGTCCTTTAACACAGGAGGACCTTCCGGTTGATGCCCATCACCTCATCGCAATGTGCGCACCCTGTCCTGTATTTATCAGTTCAGGCTCAGCAACAGTTGAAGGGCAGTGGGTTGATGCAAAGGGCATGTTCTTAGGCGGTGCGATGGCTGGGCCGGTTTATGAAAAGCTTGGAAAAAAAAGTATGCGTACCATGGTATTTCCGCCACAGGAAACCCTTGTTGACGGTGACATAGCTTTCAGACAGCATGAGGGTGGTCATACCACAGGACCCAACTGGCCTTTTTTTATAAAGTTTGCAGAGCGGTACCTGAATGATTGATTTTAAGCAGAATGCTGCCCGATGAATATTTGATCTGCCTCATTTGCTTTCCTTACGCACTACATTTAAAAACCTCCACATCGAGTATAGACCATACAAAAGCACTATCACCTGCAGTGTAATGAGCACAACGATTGGCCAAAGGCTTACATTGGCAGATGAATAACCATTCCTGAATAAAAACAACTCCAAATGGAATAAAAGCAGCGGTACGATGATGTAAACGAGCCTGATGACATATTCATGTTTCTTCTTCAGGTGCCTTCTGTGGCCGATAAAAGGAATTTTACTTTTTATATATAATTGAAGTCCTGCAATCAACACAGGATAAATCAGAAACAACATCAGAAACACAATGGTAAATGTCATAATCTTTTCTTGTTACAAGCCTAAATATACATGGAGAACATCATCTACATCAGGTTGGAACAAGGCACACTTCCCCCGCCACAGCTCAAACAGCCATACATCGTTCATATGCAACCTCTATTGTAAAGCAGGTTACTGTACTTATTATTCACCTAAAGATCGACAAGTTTCAGAAAACTTATCATTAACACGTTCTCCCATGTCAAAGATATAATTCTTTGACTACACCTATATATAAACAAAAGTAAATAATTGTAAGTTCAGCAATTGGTTAAATTTGCAGTGGGGGAACATAAAAAAAAACCTTTTCAAAAATCTCCATAAAAAAAGCCTTCCCTGCCAGTTGACAGGGAAGGCTGTAAAAATATATATTGAAGTAGTGAAAAGTTAGTAACCAAGCATCATTTACCGGCGGCCCGACCTGCTTTCCCTTGATGAGCGGGAGTTGCTGTCGCCCGATGAGGCAGGTGTCTCACTCCTGCCCGATGAACGGGGAGAAGAACTGACTGCAGGCTGCGACTGACGGGCTGGTGTACTTACTGAACCCGATTTGGGTGCAGGCTGTGACCGTGGGGCCGAAACCGATGAGGAAGGCCTCTGGGGAGCCGACTGACGCGCTGCCGGACTGGTTGTCCTGCTGGTTGAAGGAGTGTAGGTCCTTGTTTGAGTGTTCTGCCTTACGGCAGGACTTGCAGCTTCTCTCCGGGGAGCAGCTTCGGTGCGGGGAGCTATTTCACCCGATTTGGGCGCAACCTGAGTACGACCTGATGCTGCCGGTGGTGCCGTATGAACCGCTGAAGGCGGAGAGGTGCGGGTTGCTGCCGGTGCTGATTGCTGCCTTGGAGCCACAGTGGTTTCCCTTCTTGAGGAAGAATTTACATTTTCTCTTTGTGAAGGCACTGTTGCCGATTTGCGTGCATCAACTGACGACCTGTTCACACTGTTCCCGTTTGTTGACCTTTCAGACACTCCTGAAGGTGTCCTGCGGGCTGCATCACTTCTAACCTCAGTTCCGCTTCTTGTCGCGCTGCGGGTAGATACAGCAGATGAACCCCTTCTTTCAGAAGCCGATGGTGTGCTGACTGCCGAACGCTGTACCGATGATGCCGATACACGTGCCCTTTCAGATACGGTCACATTACGTGCCGATCTGTTGTTGCCCGATGCATGTGCACGCTGGTACAACCTTTCCCCTTCCCGCCTGGTTTCGGGCTTTGAATAGGTATACCTGTAATTCCCCTTGTTGATGTTTACCACAACAGTAGGAGAATAGGTCCTTACGCTTGTATAATAAACATTATGGTAGTGTGGCACCCTGTAATGATTCCATGGGCGGTAATATGAATAATAATGGGTGTGCCAGTTATAGTGGTAACCGTAGTAGGCATGCCAGTATATCGGTCTCCATGGGCTCCAGTAAACAGGATATGCATCCCAGTGCCATGCCGAACGCCATACAACGTATGAAGGACGGTAAATGTATCTGACCACCGGCCAGTATGCAACCTCATAGGTGGTGGTTTTTACAACCTTAGCCGGACGGTTATTCGGGACTGCATTCCCAACGTATCCGGGATTCGGAGTTTCACCATTATCGGCATAATAAGGCTCAATAATGTAATTCCTTCCATAAAGTGCTTCGTCGCCAATCAACTGGATAGCAACAGTCCCGTCATTGAACTGCTTTACTGTAAACACAGCTACGTCCTGGGTTTCATTTCTGCCAAGTGCAGCACGCAATACGATGGTATGGATGTTCCCGTCGGGATAGTCCATCACCATCAGGTAGTCTACCTTGTTATCACCGTTAAGGTCCAGGTTATTTATCCTTGTGCTTTCATCATTAAGATTTCTTTCAAAAGCTTCCAAAGTCTCTGATTCCTGGAACAGCTTCATAACTGCATAGAGGTTTAAGTTGTCACCGGGCAATCCCAGGTATTCCTGCGGGAACTCCTGTGCCCTGGCTATGCTCCATCCTGCTGTTAACAGGGCGATGACTGATATGATTACCAACTTTTTCATGACTGTAAGTATTAAGAAAAATTATCGTTCAATTCAAAATATGCAAAAGATGTACCATGATTTTTAAAACAGTACATTGCACTACTGACCAGTTGCTTAAGGTCACATAAAAGAACATAGTATTGTTTAACCAGTAAAATTTCCTTTCACCCTCTGCTGTTGAATTTTACGTAATAAAATCCGGATACGTTAAAATTAAGGCAGATTTCCTGACACTTCATTTTGTGCTTGATTCCCTTTGCATTTCAGAGGCAAGCCTGTATATTTCTTTCCATGAGTTGTACAAAAAAGAAAAACCGTTCAAGGAATGAACGGTTTTGTGTTCCATGAGTCATCTTAAAGCGTCCAACAAAAAGTGACAAGGATCTGAGAAAATCATATTTTTATTTGGTATTCATTACAGAATATCCATTTGTTGCTTCAAATTTCAAATTATAAATCCGACTCTCCTTTTATGAATCAAGTGGACCTGCCGCCGGATTTTATAATCCAAGAACTAACCCCCTGTACTATTATAATCCGGAAAACAGATAAAAGGTAACCCTCAATTCTGAAAATTATTCAGGTGGTTCAAAATTATGTAGCCGCCAAAACTCATTTAAGAGATTATGTACCACAAGTTTAGCACCTAATCTTCAAAAGCTTTTTTTTATTCACCCGCAAAGGGCCTACTCCACATAAAACGGAATATTTGCCGTCCCGGCCTTATCTTTTCCATCGTATACATAGGCGAACAACCTGTATTCACCCTTTTCTGCAGGAGAGATAAACACAAGTTCCCCGTTTGAATCAGAGAGGATTTCCAGCCTGATAGTCTCAGGTTCTGTCTCACGTGCCCCGCCCTGGCTCCGTTCTGTCACCTCAGTCATCATGACCCACTCGTAGGTTAAAGGGTCTCCATTGGGATCTGAAGCGTTCACCCTTGCGACACATCGTGCGCCTGGTTTCACATAGACATTGTCAACAGCCCTTTTATCGTTCAGACTGATGTCATCAACCATAGGGGCCCTGTTTTGAGGATAGCTCCCCGTCCAGTACCTTGAAAGCTCATCGACAATCGCCGTTGATTCACCCGATTTCAAAAACATGCCATACCAGGTGGGTGTTCTTTCCTGCTTCTGGCCCCAGAGAAAGGCGTAGCCTCCCAGGCACAGACCTGTGGGATCATTCACAATCCCTTTCTGAATCCTTTCATATAGTCCCGAAGCTTTCATTGCCGAAGGCTCTTCAATTTCACGTCCCCAGGCTGTATGAGGCATTTCCCAATGGCCGATGGGGCCATACTCAGTGACTGCAAAAGGTATTGTAACCCCGGCTTCCTGTATTTGCCTGCTGATACTTCCAAGCCCTCCATATACCTGCACCGATATGAAGTCAAGGTTGGGACAGCGTTCAAGTGCTGCTTCAATCTGGTCCCTGTTTACCCCTGCAAAAGCAGTTGTTACAGGATGATTAGGATCTTCCCGGTGAATATATTCGACCATGTCCCTCAGGGCATCCCATACTTTGGGATTTACCGGAGTTTTATGGTCCGGGCTCAGGTTAAGCTCATTACCTACAACCCAGCATAACAGGGCAGGATGATCCTTCAGCGTATCAATTGCCTGGATATTTCTCTTAAACTGGGCTTCAACAGCAGCAGCATCATTATAGTCGAAACGATGGAGTTCCTGGCCCATCCCTATTCCCATAGCCACCATCAGGTTGTATTTCAATGCCGAATCCAGGATCTCCTTCCCGTTCCGGGGGCTCCAGGTCCTGATTGAATTACCGCCCGATTCCTGCAGAAGCTTCAGGTTCCCGCCACCCCCGGCACCTTTTAGCTCAAACTTTTCGCCATTGACAAAAAAGTAATGCCTGCCGTCAACTTCCCTGATATCAACTTGTGAAGGACCTTGTTGTGTTTTTACCAATGGTGAATTCTGGCATGAAATGCCCAAAAGGGCGAGCACCAAAATTGCTGTTGCAATGCTAAATAAATTTTTCATTTTGAATTAAATTTTCTGCTGATAAACGGTTTCAGTATTTCACTGTCTTCCAATAATCATAATCAGTGGCTAATATAGTAAAATCAAATATATGGAACGAATGGCATTACCGGTTTGGCCTTTCAAATATATACCTCAATATGGTTTGTTTCATGAAACAATCAATTACTTTTATACAAAAGCTATAAAAAGCAGACAATGAATCGAAAGTACACCCTTTCATTTTTGATGGCTATCCTGATTTCTGCCTGCACCACATCCAATGTAGGTAATGGCAACCGTGATGATATTCTCGTGAAAGGCAGGGAATTGTACTTCAGGGCAGGATGTGCCGTATGCCACTCTTTTGACGGAACTGAAGTTTATGGCCCATCACTAAACAACATCCACATGAAAAGGCTGAAAGTTCTGCGCAATGGCAGGGAACTGGAAATTACTGCCGACAGGAAATATCTGAAAAGGGCTATCATCAATCCTTCTTATGAAAAGCCTGTCAGATACCGTAATAGGGAAATGCCTTCACCAGCGATTTCAGGTGATGATGCAGAATTGCTGGCAGATTACCTGATACAGCTGAGCAAACCCTGATTACAGCTACAGTAGCAATCTGGTTTTGCAGATATAAAAAGGGTTAAAACAGGTGACTGTTTTAACCCTTAAATGATGAACCCAAAGGTTTATTTAACTATAGCTTATGCCTGAAGAATGTCGGTTGTAAGGTTGTTGATGCTTAGTTCAAGGGCTTCAAACGGTTTTCCGTTGCCCTGGTTGTCATCCTCAACAAAGAGATAACGCATACCTGCCACATCTTTTGCTGCCATAATGCGTTTAAAATCAATAACACCTTCACCCACAGGAGCAATATCATCCTTGATTACTTCAAAGAAAGGCTCTTCATTTGTAAACATATCTTTAAAGTGGAAAAGCTGGAAGCGACCTGGATACTTCTTGAACATTTCAACAGGATCCTGTCCGGCTTTGGCAGCCCAAAACATGTCGAGTTCCATTGTAATCAAATCAGCATCCATTTCTGGCATGAAGATATCATAATATGGGATGATGCCATCAAGATTTGCAAATTCAAAATTATGGTTGTGATAACCAAACTGAATACCCACATTTTTCATGATTCTGCCTACTTCGTTCCAGTCGGCAATCATTTTCTTATAAGTTTCAATATTCCGATCCTCATCATTCACCCATGGCTGCACGCAATAAGCAACACCCAGTTCTGCATGATCGTCAGCCATTTTTTTGGCGTTGTCAATTGTAATACCTTCTGCTTCCACCTGCGTATGGCTGCTTACAATTTCCATCCCCATATCATTGACCATTTTCTTAAATTCCTTTGGAGAATATCCATAAAATTTTCCATCGGCATAATTTGCAAGTTCCAGATTCTTGTAACCAAGGTCAGACAACTTTTGTAATGAACCTTGAACATCAGCATCCATTGCATCGCGAATTGTATACAACTGGAGGCCTACCCCATAACTTTTTCTATCGATTCCTGCTACTGAACGGCAGGCAAAAGGGCTAAATGCCATCAACCCAAGGGCACCGGCGGCCGACACCTTCAGGAAATCCCTTCTGTTTTTTGAAGTTTTCATAATTTTCAATTATTGTATTTAATTTATTCTGAAATCATTTACGGCAAATTTGAGAGGCTGAAAATAATATAAAACGTTTATTTTTAAGCAGAAAGTTTGTTTTTTTTAAGTATTACAGTTAAAAATTACAGCCGTTGTGCTCGTTATCCCTGAATGCTTTTTCCTTATTCTCAGAATCATCATCAGTTTTATTGATGTCAATTAATTGCTTTACTGCCTGTGCAAAAGGCTTGAAATAATTAAAGAAAATTTGATATCCGTCACACAGATAATTTAATCCGTGCTCTCCGTCTTCTGTATAGATAAACCTGTTTTTGGGACATTCTCCGTTGCACATATCCAAAACTTCACATTGGTGACATTTATTGGGCAGGGTTTTGGATTTTAATTGACCGAAAGATATCTGTTCTGCAGAATCAAGCAAAGCTGAAACCCCGCTGTTGGATATATTGCCTTGCAAATGCTCATCATCAACATAATGATCGCATGCATAAAAATTCCCATCGTGCTCCACCACCGGAACCCTGCCGCAATCCTCCTTAAAAATGCACAGGGTATGTCCACGACCTAAAGCCGGACGCATTGCCTCTTCAAAAACCTGCACCTGAATTACCCCGATATCATGCTCTGCCCATTCGTCGAATACAGATACCAGAAAATGACCGAATGCTTCTGCAGGCACCGATCGTGAAGTAACGCCTGCAAGTGTTCCTTCCTTACGTTCAACCAGCGGCAGAAAGGTGATGAACTTTGCCCCTATGTTTTTAAAGAACCGGTAAACTTCAAGCGGATGTTTCACATTCAGTGAATGGACAACGCACAGAACCTCACAGGTGATTCCATATTTCTGCAATAACCTGTATCCGCGCATGACCTTTTCAAATGATCCTTCTCCGGTGTGGCTCTTCCGGTAACTGTTATGTAGTTCCCCGGGACCATCAATGCTTATTCCTGCAAGAAATTTTTCCCGTGAAAGAAAACGGGCCCATTCATCATTCAGTAAAGTGCCGTTGGTTTGTATACCGTTAATAAGCCGGAATCCTTGGGGAAGATGCTTTTTCTGGAGTTCAACTGCTCTTTTGTAAAAATCAATTCCGGCAAGCAAAGGCTCTCCGCCGTGCCATGAAAACATTACTTCATTACCATCAATTGCATTAATATGTTGCATCATATATTGCTCCAGCAGTTCTTCATTCATAATAGCTATCCCGGTTTTCCCATAGCTCACGGTATTGCAGCTGTAGTAGCAATAACTGCATTGAAGGTTACATGCGGCACCTGCAGGTTTAACAAAAATCTGAAAGTCCATATGTCACGAATAGTATATCATTAGCCATTACAGTAATTGAAAGCCTCATGCAATTCCTGATTAAAGATAAGGATTCATTCGTTACTATAATTTTTAACCGAATAATTTATCTTATAAAAAAGATCAGTAACTTGTACCAAAAAACCTTAAAGTTCAGCATTATGAATGATAAAATCAACAGGCTGGTCAGCAATTACTGTGAAGGAAAAACCACCCGCAGGAGTTTTATAGGAAGGCTTACCCTCATTACAGGCAGTTCTGCCCTGGCACTCACACTTCTCCCAGTCTTGAATGACAATACGCTTTCAGCGGAGGAGAAAAAGAAAAAGGCCGGCACCATTATTTCTGAATATATCAAGTACCCTGCTGAAACCGGGGAGATGAGGGCTTTTCTGGCAAAGCCTGATGGTAACAAAAAGTCACCGGCAGTTATTGTAATCCATGAAAACAGGGGACTTGTTCCGCACATACGGGACGTTACGCAAAGAATGGCACAGGAAGGTTTTCTTGCACTGGCTCCCGATGCATTAACTCCGGTGGGAGGAACACCCGAAGATGTTTCCAACGCTGGGGAGCTATTTGCAAAGCTTAATTATGATCAGACCGTCAAAAACTTTACTGCGGCAGTTAAATATCTGAAAACACACCCCGATTCAAATGGGAAAGTAGGCTGTACCGGATTCTGCTGGGGCGGTGCAATGACAAACCAGGTTGCTGTACATTCAAAGGAACTTGATGCAGCTGTTCCCTATTACGGGAGGGTACCTGCTTCTGAAGACGTGCCTAAGATAACTGCACCAATCCTGGCTCACTTTGCTGAAAATGATGAACGCATCAATGCTGGCATCAAGGATTTTGAAGAGGCATTGCAAAAGAACAATAAAGAGTACAGGATTTACATTTATCCGGGGACTCAACATGCCTTTAATAATGACTCCAACAAGGAAAGGTATCATGAGGAGGCTGCCGGGTTAGCATGGAGAAGGACAGTTGAGTTTTTTAAAGATAAGCTGAAATAACAGTTACTGATATTCAATTCATTTTGTAAACATCAAGTTACACATGAAGCAGCCCATGCGTCTGCTTTTTAACAAGTGAGGCATAATAACCACCGGCGGCCATAAGTTCCCTGTGCGTTCCTCTTTCAATGCTGCGGCCTTTCTGCAGGACAATAATTTTGTCGGCATTGACGACTGTGGCAAGACGGTGTGCAATGATGAATGTTGTTCGCCCTTTCATGAGTTTTTGCAATGCTTCCTGGACAAGTGCTTCCAGTTCAGCATCCATGGCAGATGAAGCTTCATCAAGAATCAGAATGGGAGGATCTTTAAGTATGGCCCGTGCAATAGCAATACGCTGTCTTTCACCTCCTGAAAGCCTCCCGCCTCTTTCACCTGCCAGGGTATCATATCCATCGGGAAGTTCCATAATGAAATCGTGTGCATTGGCTGCCTTCGCTGCCTCAACAATCTGTTCAAAAGAAGCATCCTGACGTCCATACCTGATGTTGTCGCCAATTGATTCGTTAAAAAGAAGGGCATCCTGCATTACTACCCCCATTTGCCTTCTGATTGAAATCTGCTTTAATTTTCGCAGATCATACCCATCTATGAGAATACTCCCTTCAGCAGGATCATAAAACCGCTGCAGCAGTGCAATCAATGTTGTCTTTCCCGAACCACTGGGGCCAACAAATGCAACCGATTCGCCTGGTTTTACATGGAGGCTGAATTCATTGATAATTTGTGTTCCCGATGCTACATAGCTGAAGCTGACATGCCTGTATTCAACCGCCCCTGTTATTTTTTCAGGTTCTATTGCATCAGGTTCATCACCAAGAAAATCCTGCTTGTCAAGAATTTCGAAAATATGCTCAAGTGAAACTGTTGCCATCTGAAATGTAGTATAAATACCTGTGAGGTTCTGTACCGGACCAAATAAACCTCCTATATATCCAAGATATGCCACAAGGGTTCCCACGGTTATTTCTTCATTGATAATAAGCCAGGCCCCTAGAGCAATTGCAGCAATACGCGCAAGCACAACAATAATATTTTGCAATGCGCCAATCCTGGAATCGAAGCCCACTCCTTTAACTACCCTTTCATTGGCTTCCTCAACGCTTTTCATAAACCGGCTCTTCTCATAATCCTCCATGGCAAAGCTTCTGACGGTTATAATCCCCGACAGTACTTCATTGAAACGGGAATAGATTTTTGACCAGCGGTTCATCAGAAAGCTTTCCCTGCTTCTTTGCTCAGGGGCAGCAAAAGTTGCAATAATCGCAGGCAGTGGAGCAAATACAGCAACTATTAGTGTCATCTTCCAGTTAAGCCTGAACATAACGGTAAAAGCCAGAACAAGATAGACAAGGGCAGGAAAAACATTGAATGCGATATCAGCAACAGCCTTCACATACCCCTGAATCCCCCGCTCAAGCTTTGTCATAATGGCTCCGGTTCCCTGTGAACGGTGAAACTCCACTGGCAGGATATGTAGTCGGCCTACAGTAATGCGCAGCAGGTTATGATGCACCCTTATGCGTGTACGCCATGTAAGCCAGTTGGAAAAAGCTGCCACTATTTCCTTCACAAGGCTCAACCCAAGCAGGAGTCCTATTCCCTGGATAAGGAGATTAATCCTGAATTCACCTGAAAGCTGGTCAAAAATGAATTTCAGAAGCAGTGGCTCGGCAACACCAGCCATTACCACTAAAATAGTGAGGATAATAATCAGTACTACATTTCTCTTTTTGGGAGCAGCAAGTGAAAAGGCACGCTTTAAACGGTTCCAGTCATCGGTGATACTGTTTTTCCTGTTTCCTTTCATCACATCCGGGGGTTTGAAATCAAATCTTTATTCCCCAACAATGAAGGACAGTTTTAGTTTGAAAGAAATTACCTTCAATTGAATTTCATAAATCATGTTGGAAATAATACTCCTGCAAAGCCCGCGTCATCAAAAAACAGATTTCATGGTCAGTGTTCCTTCTTTAGGAGCCAGTACAACCCTTTAACACCAGGCCTGATATCATCGAGCCGCAGCAATACAAATATCTTTTCGGTGTAAGCAATTATTCCCCATCCAACTGCCACATAGTACATCCAGGCATGAAACCCCCATACGAATAAAATGAAAAAAAATATTCCCTGCACATATCCTGCTGATACAGCAGAATAAAGATGAAGCCCGGGAATTTTTCCGAAACGGATAAATGCTACAATATAACTCACAGCAAAAATGGCCAGAAATAGATATAAAAACCAGGCATGAGGCCTTACCTGTTCCCAGCGAAATAAGAATATACCAAGCAACGCAAGAAAATAGGTACCCATATCGGCAAGGTTGTCGAGGGCTGCTCCAAAACGTGTCTGAAGTTTAAACAACCGGGCAATATTCCCGTCAATAATATCACTTATCAGGTTTATCACCAGCAAAATGACAAACACCCGTTCATAACCACCCAAGGCAATGACCAAAATCAAAGGAAACATGACCAGCCTGTAAAAGCTTATAAAATTGGGAACATTTAAAACATTTTCACCTTTAATAATCCTTTTCATCTTTTTATAAAAACTGTAACAGTAAAAGTTAATTTACCCAGGTTCATCATTTAATCTTTTGGTCGCCGGCACTTAAAGAAATATTACAAGCATCATCAGCACGCTCATGGGTATAAACAGATTATCAGTGCCTCTCCAGCTAAACAATTCAACCAGCGTTCCAACAACTGCTATACTTATGGCGAGCCAGAATGTTTTTGCATCGAAAACCATCCGGTAATAAAACAAACCTACAAGCGAAATTAAAAAACATGATATAAAAAATGATGCTGAGCCAAGTGTTGTTTTTTGAAAGTCGTGCCCGAAGAATTTGATTTTATGGTTGAACTGCTTAATGTTCAGCCCAAGTAAACCTGCTACGGGATCACTGATTGCAAGTACAAGCACAGGCAAAATAAAGTAAAACCTGTTCCCCTGTTGCAATGCAATAAGAAATGTAAGGTATATGGCTACTGGTAAAAGATAGCTGCCAAAAGATTTTCGTGTAATATCATGTATTGACTTCAGCCGGGTTTTCCTCTTACTTATCAGCAATAAGATAAAGAAAAATGTTGCCAGTGCCAGCACATACCAGTGATCGGAAAACAGGTATGGGAAAGTAACTGTTGAAAGGGTTGCAGTGAGATGTGCAAACTTTCGTGTGACTTCACCTTTAAAACCCAGCCGCCGGTATATAAGCTCAGTAAACACCAACAATGATACAAATGCAACTAAAAAAATTACTGTAAGTGCTATCTGGTTTCCTATACCCATAATTGTTTTTTAATTGTAAGGTTATATATTGATTATATACTCATTAACAGCTACAAACGCTCCTGCTGCAATCAGGCTGTCAAACCTGTCAAGAAATCCTCCATGCCCGGGGATGAGGTTACTGAAATCCTTTACCCTGTACCTTCTTTTAAAGTATGATGTCAGCATGTCGCCAATGAATGCAAACACTATAATTCCTGCAGTCAGGAAAAATGCACCTGAAGCAGAAATGCCAATCAATTTTCTTAAGAATATTGAACTAATCAGTGCCACCAATCCACCTCCTGTCAATCCTTCTATAGTTTTATTAGGGCTTATCCCTGGGAACAACTTTCTCCTGCCCCACAATTGTCCGCTTATCTGACTGAAGCTGTCGAAAATCGACAACACAAGAAATGCGAAAAGTATAAATCCACTGTTCAGACCAGAAAACATATAGAATCCCATAGCGAAAACCAAAAGAATAATCAGTGAAAAGAGGAAGAAACTCTTCTTGTGATTTGATGATTTTAAATATACTCTTGTCATTTCATAAATGGAGCCACCGGTTATAACAATAGCCAACAGCCGAAAAACCATTGGGTTTAAAACTATGCTAAAAAATAAGATGTGTATGATAAAGAAATATACAATGAATTTGGTCCAGCTTCTTCTCGATTCATCATTGGTTTTCCTCCGATTGATGAAGAAAAATCCAATACTCCCCAGAAGAAAATAAATGAGTATAACAATATATATTTTCCAAATCATGTTCACACGCGTTGTATCTTGTCAGTTACTGAAAATCATTAAAATTCCAAATGCCGCCAGTCCCCATGCATACCATTTTCTTACAGGAAACTCAGCCTTATCGGTTTTGATCCCATCCAGCATCCTGGGGCCTACCGCCGACCCCATTATCGCCCCTGCTGTAAGAAAATAAACAAGTGTCAGATCAATTGTCCCTACAAAGAAATGTGCTCCAAGTGCCGAGAGCGTAGTTATTGTAATTATCATCAGTGAGGTACCTGCAACAACCTTTAGTGGAATTCGCATTGAAAAGAGGCCGGCCATAACAGGAGCAACACCACTTGTGCCAAAGGTGCCGGTAACAATCCCGGCAATGAACCCATAAAAGGAACCTTTTTTCATTATAGCTGAACCATCAGCCTGGGGAAGTATTTCACCTTTTTTAAGTGCAATACGGTCTCTTCTGTTGCTTATCATCATCTTCAGCGCAATCAGAAGAGAATAAATCCCGAAGCCTGTCTTTAGTTGTCCGGAACTCAGCATATTCGAAACAGCTGCACCGGCTATTGCACCTGCTATCCCTGCAACAGCGAAAACAATACCAATCTGCTTATGGATGTTATGATGCCGGTAATGGCCAAGGGAGCCCACGATGCAGACAGGCAGTGTAGCTGCCAGGGCAGTTGCAACGGCGGTCTGGGCTGGCACCTTATATAAAAGGATAAGTACCGGTAAGAAGAAAAATCCTCCTCCGCTTCCCAATACTGAAGCAAAGAATCCAATAGTAAAACCTATCAAAGGAAGCAGGAGGTAGCTGTATTCAAAAGAAGAATGAAAAATCATAGCTGATTACTTTCTTCGGTATACACTCTATTAAAGATAATCACATTTTTCAGATTCCTCATAATGAAATTGATTGTTAAGGTTAAAATAGTGGAACATATGACAGAATCTAAGGTTCAATACACGATGAATTACATAAATAAATAATGGCGATGTGCCAGCACATCGCCATTATTTATTTCACTCTATGGGAGCAGTTACAACAGAAAATTTTCCTGGAACTCCTTCCACACTTCTTCAGGAAATAAGGTTAAAGCCTTCTCTGCTAATTCGCCTCCATCCTGCATAACAACCCCGGGAATTCCTATGGATGTTCTGACTGAAGCAACAGACAGAAACTCCTTAAAGCGGAGCAGTTCACCTGATGCCCAATTATTTGCATCTTCGGCAAGAAAACAGGAATCAGTATCTTTTTTCCAATTCGTAGGCCTGATCTCATAAATCCATCCTTTCTGATATGGATCATTTTTAAGGGCTGAGGGATTTTTGGCAAGCATTGCGTTAACCTCTAATATATCACCTGATACAGGAGATAAAACCTCAAGGCTTCTTCCATTATATTGAACCCTTGCAAGAGGCTCACCTTTCTGAATCGTTTCACCTTTTTCTTTATAATGAGAAATATATACCTCCCCGGTAATATGAAGCAGTAAATCATTAAGTCCGATTTTTGCTTCACCATGTTTCTCAAGATGTGCCCATGTATGGTACCTGCTGAAAAATATCCCCTGGGGTAAATTCACAGAACCTGTCGTGAGGCTTTTTAACTGAGTCGTAACCCCTTCTGCTGCAGCAGTCTTTTTTGTTATCAGCATCCAAAATGGTATAAGTATCAGGAAAAAACCTGTGATGATCAGGTATTCCAGACCTTTGGTTGCGAAAATATCAGTATAAGTAAATCCTTCCATAACTTTTATTATAAGTTTTAAAATTTAGCTATCCGCACTATTTTGAAATCCCGTTATTATTTGCAACAGCTGGTTTCTCTTCGTCAAGAACTGGCATTCTTGTTATAATCCAGCGGAATACCCAAATCTGGATAAAAATGATTGAAATACTGATGACTATTTCCATCCAGGAAGGAATATACCGCACAGCCGCATCCCAGCGAAAAGCAATAATTGAAACATTTAGTCTGTTCAGGATGATTCCCACCATTGTCAATACAGCTGCAATTCTTATGGTTAATATGCTTCGTTTCCGGAAACTATAGATAAACATCAGCATTGGCAATAATACAAAGCCTGTCATTTCCAGCAAAAACCAGTATCCCATCGAAGAATTAAGATACTCCCAACGATGGCCATGAATAAATACAAGGAGCTGCAGAAAAAGATAAATAAACATACTGAATGCGCAGATACGCGAAAGTATTTCAAGCAAACTGTTCCTCTTTTCAATGCTCTTACTGTCGGTTTTCCTGAAAAATACCCTTTCACTGATAGAACCTTCAAATATCACCATAGACAACCCTGCAAAAACACTTGAAATCAGAAACAACAACGGGATGAATTCGGAATACCATAATGGATGAATTTTCTGGTTTGCCATGAGAAACAAGGCTCCCAGCCCCGACTGGTGCAGTACCGACAGGGTTATTCCAAAAATTACTGCGCCAAGTGTCAGTCCTGAAAGTATTTTATGCGCCCTTCGCGAACCAAGCCATTCTGCAACGGCAGGAGAGAATTCAATAAGCAATCCAAGGATATAAAGCAGAAAGTGCCATGATACAAGAAATAATACTGAATTGGCTCCGTAACTGTTCCCGATAATGGGATTAAATATGTTCCATGGTTTGCCTAAATCAAGAACCAGAGCCCCAGTATAAAACAGGTAGGCAAGAAAACCATTTAATACGGTCACCCTGATGATTGAATGAAATTTATCGACCTTCAGCACATATACAATGAAGGTAAGAACATAGGCACCCCCGGCAAATGCTACACCGGTAACTACATTGAACCCCTTCCACAACCCCCATGGAATTTCCTGCGAAACATTTGAAACGGCTCCCAGTCCCGAGGTAAATCTGATTACAATAAGCACAATCCCTAAAAATATAACAGGAAGTGAAATCATATTGAATGGCGTAAGCCATTTCCCCCGGGGTTTTAATTCATTTAACAAAAATCTGGCAATGGGTTGTTTTCTTTCTTTAATTACAGGTATGGCTGAGTTACTCATGATCTGTCGTTTTATTTTGATTAGAACTTGTAGCGGCATGTATCCCAAGAAGCAGTGACGGCACCAGTACATCAACAGCAGGAACACTGTACAGAAAGCTTTTTGTAAGGGCCGGATAAGAACTGTCCTGTATTCGTGTATCAAATCCCAATTCATTATGTACAACAGGCGATAAATACAGGTATCCCGTCCCTCCTGCTGTTTGCTCTCCATAAATGCTGTCGATATACAAACCGGGCTCTTCAGCAATTCGTCGTCTTGCTTCGGCAATCAGTTCACGCCTGGTTCCGAAATACAAGGCATCGCCACAGGTTTCAACACATACAGGAATTTCACCTTCCATGATTCTGTCGTAGCACATGTCGCACTTCTGTATCTTTGGATTAGTGCTTCCATATTCAAACTTAGGCACATCAAAGGGGCATGATACCATGCAGTACCGGCAGCCCATGCATTTATTCTCCCTCCAGATGACAGGACCTTCCTTTGTTTTATACATTGCCTTTGTTAAACAGGCAGCAACACATGCCGGCTGGTTACAATGCATACACTGGTTACGCACATAGACTTCTCCTTCCGAAGTCTCATAACTGTTAATTGCACACCTTTGTTTTTCACTTGTTTTTCGTACAATCCCCGCTTCAGGTTTATCTTCAGGCTCAGGCAAACCATGTGCAGTTGCACAGGCGGTCTCACATGCTCCACAACCAATACAAATGTTGGAGTCATAAAGAACGCCATAAAACTCTGTGTCATCTTCCTTTTTCCCCGGTGAACCTGATGAATTCAGGCCAAGTATAGTCAAACCGGTAATACCGGCAACTTTAAAAAATTTCCGTCGATCGATGCTCATAATGAATAGATTTGATAAAAGATATTTATGATTTAGCAGAATAGTTACCTGGAAACATTAATGAATTTTGTCTGAAAATCCTCCCAAACTGTAGGCCCCATGTCGGCCAGAACATTATCAGTCAGTTCACCGCCATCCTGCAGAACGATATGCTCATATACAACCTTGTCAGAATTGGCCGATGCAGCGAGAAAATCCTTTAGCCTGGTGAATTCATCGTCGAGCCACTCCCTGAACTTGTCGGCCATGAACATAAACCTGACCTCCCGCGCCCAGTTTAGCGGCTCAACCTGGTAAATCCAACCGCTTTCGTAGGGGTCGGTGTTTACCTGAGAAGGATTTGAAAAAATATCCTGGTTCCGGTTTCTGATAACTCCGGTAACGGGCGAATAAAGGTCAAGTTGTTTTCCATTACGTACAACCGACATCAGTTTTTCACCTTTGCGTATCTGTTCACCCGGCTCCTTGATTTTAACCTGCGAAAGTGTACCCGTTATATGTCCTATAAAATCATTTAACCCAACTTTTACCATGCCATCTTTTTCCATAAATGCCCAGGTATGGGTTTTGTCGTAGAGCAGTCCGGCAGGCGCTTTGATACATTGAACATTCAGTGCAGGGGTTATGGCAATGTCTTCACTCTGTACAAGTGATTTTCGCCTGTTACCTCCAAATGTCATTACAGCTACAAACAATAGAATGATGCCTATACCTAAAAGGAGTTTCCAACCGAAAGGCATACCGGCCACAGGTGGTTGCATATCGGATCCTGAAGCAGGCTTTTTTAAGGCAATCATCCCTGCAGTCCTTTCCCTTGTAAGGATATTGCTCAAACCTGTAAGCGCCAGTTGTTGCTGCCCCTCATTGAGTACCCATTCAAGAAACATGACAGTTTCTTCATCTGAAGGCTGTAATGCTGATACAGCATAAATATTGCTGCATAATTTCCTGGGATATTTTCCAATCCATACACCCCTCATCAGTTGTTCAGGAGAGGAATAAATATTTTCAAAAACGTCAATTTTACCATTCAGGTTTTTATCAAGCGGCACCATACTGATGGCTTCGACAAAACCATTTCCATCGCGGCTCAGGGCATCAGTAAGCCTGCAAAAACCAATAGCGTAAATGTCCTTCGCAACTGCAGAAATCACATCCGGTGAAGTTGAACAATTCACAGCAGTATTAACACCGGCACCAATAAATTCCGACACTTTATCATGAATACGGCTGTTATCGCACACAACAAGCCGAACCGGGATAACTTCTGAACCTTTAAAAACTTCAGGCCATTTCCCAGTAGTCACTATTTCAGAAAAATATTCAGCAGTCATGCCCATCGCCCTGATTTCTTTCAGCAGTGGATGAGCTGAATTCATAACGGGAACGACTATTTCATGCCCAATAACCATTTTCCACAATGTGGTGTTGTTCAGTTCTGATATCGCACTGCCATGCAAAATCATAATCTCATTGGCTGCAGCATTGAAACTGTCAATTGTAACTCCTGTAGTTTTCCCTGTTGCGGAGGAATAACCTGATGCTAAAAATGAAACAACATTTTCTAAATCCGGAACAGTAAACACATTTAAGTTATTCCGTGAATTATCCTGATTTTCCTGCGAAGTTAAACCATAAGAGAAGGAAAATAAACTAAGGAATAAAAGAGGAAAGATTAACTGAATAGGTAAAATAGCCTTCATGATATTGATTTTTTAATTTTACAAACAATGTTTACATATTTAAATGCAGCACTTTAGCACATTCCATTTATTCTATTCCAAAACAGATGCCATTATTGCACAATATTGAACTACAATTAGTTACGTCAACTCTGGCTATATAATCAAACCCTGCCGTGTTGAATATTTAAACACTGCTAATCACATAAGGCCATATTGTTTTGTTTACTAGCGATTTATATCATTTGTATAATTTTTAATCAGTGTATAATAATTCATCAACTGTATATACACACATTCAGGGAAATGATGATTATTTAAAGGATACAGACGAAATAACTGTTGTTAAACATGATAATCCAGGTTTGTCTTAATAGTGGCAGACTTACACTTGAAGTACAGCATTCAAAAGGGATTTCCACTTGAAATAAGTGCTGAATTCCTCCAGCATTCCATTAAAAATTGCTCACAGGTTTTATAACTGGGTTCCGGTACGTTCGGGCGGGGAGTCCAGGTTCGTATGCCCATTTTCATTTATCGTTTTTCTTATGACATACTATGCATATGTATTGTACAGCCCCGGTTTTAACCGGTTCTACAAAGGGCA